>Ga0123356_10003249_pt1 | contig 17073 bp, 13 predicted proteins | sample TergutEmb28metaG_2_FD_92546 | JGI IMG/M metagenome (GOLD analysis project Ga0123356, IMG submission 92546) | Embiratermes neotenicus P3 segment gut microbial communities from Petit-Saut dam, French Guiana - Emb289 P3 | ecosystem: Host-associated > Arthropoda: Insects > Digestive system > Gut ...
AATTTCGCCGAAAGCATTAAGCCTTCCGCGTGAATAAATTTTTAAAGAATCACCGCACTCAATTATGCTTGCGCCTGCGTCACGAAGAAGTTGAATCACTGGCGCGATATGCTTGGGGTTCACCCCTTTTAACAGCACGCTTCCGCCTGCCGAAGCAACCATTGTAAGGTAAGTCCCTGCCACAATCCTATCTGGCATTGCTTCATATGCCGTGCCTGATAATTTCTTCACGCCCTCTATTCTTATTTGCGAAGTTCCCGCGCCCTCAATCCTTGCGCCCATTTGGTTTAGAAAAGATTGAAGTTCTTCAATTTCAGGTTCCTCAGCCGAATTATTTAAAACCGTTACACCGCTTGAAATTGCGGTTAAAAGCATAACATTTTCGGTTGCGCCCACGCTTGGATAAGATAGGGAAATTTCCCTTGGTTTTAAATTTGTTGAATCGCAAAGGATATAGCCGTAGCTTTCCTCTACTTCGCAGTTTAAATCTCTTAAGGCTTTTATGTGCAAATCAATTGGGCGCGCGCCGATATCGCAACCCCCTGGGTAAGGGATTATTGCTTTTTTCATTCTTGAAAGAACAGAACCAAGCAGGAAAACCGAACTTCTGATTTCCTTTGCAAGTTTGCAGGGAATTTCATATGAAGTTAAATTTTTGGCGTCTATAAAAACATTACTGCCCTCTCTTATTAAATCCGCACCAAGGTGGGTTAAAATTTTGCCCATGTTTTGAACATCCGAAAGGTTAGGACAGTTGCTAATTATAGTTTGATCTTCTGTTAAAATTGAACCTGCGAACAGAGGAAGAACGGCATTCTTTGCACCGTGAACACGGATTGTTCCGTGAAGCGTTTTTCCGCCGTTAATTATGTATCTTGCCATTGCTTAAACTCCGCACACTACATGATATGCGGGGGGGATTGAGTTTGGTGTTTTGAATATTCAGCGCACAACGCACAGCGCACAGCGCACAGTGGTGGAATTATTTATTTAGGTACGAAGTACGAAGTACAAAGTACGAATTGTGGAATAATTAACTAATAATGAGATTTAGAATCCACCATTGTGCGTTGTGCGCTGTGCGCTGTGCGCTGACTTGCCGATATTCATTAAAATTCCGCTTGCAAACATAAATATAACAAGCGAACTGCCCCCTGCACTCACGAAAGGCAGAGGCAAACCTGTGGGCGGGATTGAACCGCTTACCACTGCAAGGTTGATAATCGTTTGCACTGCGATAACCGCCGTGATGCCTGAGGCAAGCAAGGATTTAAATCTTGAATCCGCACGGATTGCAATCAAGATTCCTGAAATGATTAAAGTGGCAAATACCGCAATAACCGCAAAACTTCCGAAAAAACCAAGCTCTTCACCTATCACGGAAAATATGAAATCTGATTCCGCGAAGGGTAAAAACAGGTGTTTTTGGCGCGAAGCGAACAATCCCACACCGAAAAGCCCCCCTGAACCAAGTGCGTAATATGATTGGATTAGTTGGTAGCCCTCACCTCTCGGCGTTGCCCAAGGATCTAAAAACGCAAGCAATCTTTTAATGCGGTAAGGTTCGGCGAATATCAGCAGAGGGACGGCGGTGGCGGTGATTCCGCCAAAAACCGCAAAGTGCTTGCCTTTCATTCCGCCTGCGAAAAGCATGATTAAAAGCGTAGCACCCACGCACATGGTTATGGACATATTGGGTTCAAGCATTATTGCCACGCACATTGCAAGCCCGCACAGCACAGGGATAATAAGGTGTTTAATTTTGTTAGGCGGATATTTTGCCATATGCCCCGCAAGCAAAATTACAAGGGCGAATTTCCCGATTTCGGAAGGCTGAAATGTTATGAATCCAAGGCTTATCCAACGCGTTGCGCCGTAGCTTGTTAGCCCCACCCCCGGGATAAATAACATAAGTAAAAGCACCATGGATACTATGTAAATTATCCATTTGCCCTTTTCAAGCCAATCAAGTTTTATCTTAATTGCAAGAAACATTGAAGCCAAGCCCCCTATGAAATAAAGGGCTTGCTTTTTTACATAAAAAAATGAATCGTTGAAATGCACCTCTGCCGAATAACTGCTTGCGGAATAAATCATTACAATTCCGAAAACAGAAAGAAGCAGTGTGGAAACAAGGACATTAGTTCTCAAGCGCATACACAAGTTCTTTAAATGAATTACCGCGCTCAATGTAACTTGAATATCTGTCAAAACTTGCAGAGGCAGGTGAAAACAGAACTGTTTCAATCTCTGGCATTGAGTGCAGAAGTTTAACGGCGTCTGATAAACTCTTGCAAATTTTAATGTTAGAAAACCCCACTTTCATAGCTGACGCATATATTTTTTCGTCATTACCGCCCGTTACTGCTATGAATTTTACATATTCGCTAACCTCGTCAAAAAATTCGCAAAATTCTTCTTGCTTATCCGAACCGCCTAAAATCAAGCCCACATTTTTTCCCTTAACCGTGTCTATCGCTTGCTTGCACGCAGATATGTTTGTGCCTTTGCTATCGTTATAAAAAGCCTTTCCCGAAATGGTGCTTACATATTCAATGCGGTGCGGAAGCAATTTGTATTCGCGGATTAAAGAAATGCAATGTTCTCTTTTCGCGCCGAAAACGGCCATGATATTTAACGCGGTTAAAAGATTAAATTTATTATGTTCCCCTTTTAGCTTAAAATCTTTTGCGGATACAAGAGGTTCATTTTGATAGTAAAAATAGTTATCTTTCATATAGAAAGCACCCACTTTTTCACGCGTGCTTACAAAAAGAGGCTTTGCGCGTACGGCTGATTCCGCTACAATCTTGCTATCATAATTTAATACTGCAAAATCAGATTCGGTTTGGTTTAAGAACACGCGCTTTTTAGCTAAGATATATTGGCTGTAATTATCGTATCTATCTATGTGATCGGGCGCGATATTTAAAAACGCGGAAACTTTTGGCTTAAGCGAATGCGTATATTCAAGCTGAAAACTTGACGCTTCAATTACCGCAATATCAAGTTCAGTTCCGTCCAAAATAACTTGGCTTACAGGGTAGCCGATATTGCCCATGGCTTTTACTTTTTTGCCCATGGCGCGCAACCCTCTTGCCACCATATCCACGGTGGTTGTTTTGCCGTTTGTGCCTGTAATCATAACAAACGGGCAGGTTAATTCCCTTGCGCCAAGCTCAAGTTCGCTAATTATCGGCATACCTCTTTTCTTGGCTTCAACCACAATTTTGTGTGAATTGGGAATCCCCGGTGAGATAATTATTAAGTTTAGATTTTCAAAAACTTCTTCCTCTCTGCCTTTGAAATTTCCTTCAAAATCAAGGTTGTCGTCATACCTTCTTACCTCATATCCTTTTTTTTGAAGCAACGCGCAAGCGGATATACCGCTTGACTGAATTCCGATTACAAGTGCTACTTGCATATTAAATTATACCCCCTTTTAATTAACTTACCGTGAGTGCAACCACGCACGCAATTATTGATACGATAGAATAATACGCCACGATTTTTGATTCGTTTACGCCTTTCAATTCCAAGTGGTGGTGGAACGGCGACATAAGAAAAACGCGCTTTTTCGTTAGTTTAAAGTACACAACCTGCACTATTACGGATATGCTACTTACCGCAAACATTATTCCCACAAGTGCGCTGATTAGCGGATTTTTTAAAAAAAGCGCAATCCCTGCACAAGCACCGCCAAGTGCCATTGCGCCCGTGTCGCCCATGAAATATTTTGCCTTGTGGGAATTAAACCACAAGAAAGCTATCAGCGCGCCGATAAGCGCAGTTGAGAAAACCGCCATATTTCGTAATTCCGCTTCGTAAAGAACATTGCCCGATACATTTGCCGAAGCTATCGCCCCCACAATTATTGCCGTAAAGCAGGAAAAATATATCACATTAACTGAACCTGCCAAACCGTCAAGCCCGTCTGTAAGGTTAACGGAATTAGACATTGCAATAAACACAAGCATGGCAAAAGGTATATAAATCCATATGTTCATATGCCATTCGCCACCTGTGAACGGCAATCTTACTGCCGTACCGATAAATCTATTAGTGGCGCAGTAGTAAGACGCGATTCCTGCGATTGCAATTTGCGCAATAATTTTTTGATATGCCCTTAATCCCAAATTTTGCTTTAGCTTAACTTTAATAAAATCGTCAAGAAAACCTATTGTGCCGTAGCCTAAAAATATAAGCATAAGCATTCGTGAAAGCGAAGTGTTAAATCCCCCGAAAGCGGAAGTAACCGCCACTGCGGAAATTATAAACACTATGCCCGCCATTGTGGGGGTGTTCTTCTTTTCGTTATGTTGTTCTACATAACTTAAAATAGTTTGAGAAGCACTTGCCCTTCGCGACAGCCTTAAAAACAGTGGCGAAAGCAACATACATATGAAAAAGGCTGAAATTAGGGAAATTGAGAGAGGTAGCATATATTTAAAGTGAGAGGCAGTAAGGTGCGGACTTGGAATTTAGTTTTCAGCGCACAGCGCACAACGCACAGCGCACAATGGTGGAATTATTTATTAATGAGATTTAGATTCCTTAATGTTTCTCGTTTCATGTTTCTCGTTTCACTTTTCATAATGATATTTAGAATCATTCATTGTGCGCTGTGCGCTGTGCGCTGTGCGCTGTTAAGTGCGGGACGCACTCAAAGTTCATATCTCTTAATTATTTCCTCAACTACTTTTGTATCCGAATACGGTGTTTTTATACCGTTTTCTTCGCTATATTCTTCACCGCCTTTTCCTGCTATAACCACAAGATCGTCTTGCTTGGAAGTTATAAGTGCATATGCGATTGCCTTTTCGCGTTCGGTGATTTTGATATATTTATTATTGATTTCCTTATGCCCTTCTTCTATTTGGCGAATAATATCGTTAGGGTTTTCATGCCTGCTGTTATCTGAAGTTAAAATTGTGAAATCCGAATACTTAGCCGAAACCGCACCCATAAGCGGACGCTTTTTTGAATCTCTGTTTCCGCCACAACCGAAAACAGAAATCAGCTTTCCTTTGCATAGTAGCCTTGCGGATATTAGTAAATTTTTAAGCCCCTCAGGTGTGTGCGCAAAATCTATAACCACACTTCGCTTTTGAAAGCGTAGTAAATTGAATCTGCCCGAAACGGGTTGCATAACTTCATATGCACTTTTTATGGTTGGCACGGGAATGGATAATAGCCGTGCAACTGTGATTGCGCCAAGCGAATTATATATGTTAAACTCGCCGTGGAAGTGGGATTTTAAGTCAAAAATGTCGTCATAAGCGTTAACAACACATGAAAAACCGTTATTATACTCTGTTTCTATGGCAAAAACATCTGAAGGGTTCTGAATTCCATATGAAGTAATAGGAATTTCAGCTGTTTTTAATATGTTTATCCCAAGATTATCGTCTGCATTGATTACGGCAAAGCGCGCGAATTCTTTAGTGAAAAACGATCGCTTAACAGCGCGGTAAGAATCAAGTGTTTTAAAGAAATCCAAATGATCTTGAGAGAAGTTTGTGAACACTGCAATATCTGCAATTATGCCTGATAGCTTTTTAAGATATATTGCGTGCGCGCTTGCTTCGTAAATAAAATGAGTTACGCCCTCTTTATAGCTTTTTGCAATTAACTTATGAAACTCAATAGGATCGGGCGTTGTTAGTTCCGTATCTGTTTTTTCGCCGTTTATATATGTGCCGAGTGTGCCTGCCACGGTTACCTTTTTACCGCTGTGCTTCAATATGTTTGCAATCATATGCGCGGTGGTGGTTTTGCCGTTTGTGCCTGTGATTGCTATCATTTTCATATGTTTGTGGCAATTTTCGTAAAAATTTCCCGATATTTTCGCCATTGCTTCGCGTGCGTCCTCAACTAAAACATATGGTACGCTTTCGTTTGGTTCGCTTTCGGTAACCACACATGAAGCACCGCTTGCGATAGCATCGTTAATATAATTATTGCCGTCAAAATTTCCGCCCCTTATGGCAAAGAAAAGCGAACCTTTTTTTATATCGTTAGAATTTAGCGTTAGTTCGCTAATTTCGCTATCAAGAGGTGCGTTGATTTTATGTGTGGATATGTTTTGAAGTAACCGTTCAAGCTTCATTTTATTACCGCCCTTTTTTTCTAAATTTAGTTTCCTAATCCTATTAAGCAAACTGTGCTACTTGTGATTTTTGTTCTGGGTGCGGGGATTTGGTTTATAACCTTTGCACCCCCCTCACCGTCTACTTCCACATATAGTTTTTTGCTTCTTAGAAGCATCATTGCTTCTGTGATACCCATGCCGACTATATCGGGCATTTCAAAAATTTCCTTTTCTTCAATAGTAGCGGAACGCATGCCCTCATATGCAAAAATCTTACTAAACATACCACCCACATAAGGCGCGCAAACCATGCTTCCGTAATATGCGCCTTGAGGTTCGTCCACCACAATTAGTGCCATATATTTTGGGTTATCCGCAGGGGCAAAACCTATAAAAGTTGAGGTGTACTTGCCTCTTGCGATTGCACCGTTTTCATATTTTTGTGCCGTGCCTGTTTTCCCGCCGATTCGGTAACCCTCTACGCCTGCGTGCCGTCCGCTACCTTCGGCAACAACGCGCTCAAGAATTTCCCTAACGGCAAGAGAAGTTTGATTACTTATGATTCCTTTGGTGATTTTGGGGTTTGACTTATGAATTATCCTGCCTTTTCTATCTGTAACTTTGCTTAAGAGGTGGGGTGTTACAAGGTTTCCGCCGTTTATCACCGAAGCGCAGGCAACCAAAAGTTCAATCGGTGTTACTGCGATTGCCTGCCCGAAACCGATTCTTGCAAGATCCACAGTTTTTACGCTTGCAAGCGGAATTGTTAAGCCCGATGCTTCGCCCGAAATGTCTATCCCTGTTTTCCGCGTTAATCCGAATTTATCAATATAGCTATAAAATGCGTTTGCGCCCACGGCAAGTGCGGTGTTCATGAAAAGCACATTGCAAGAATTCATTACGCCTTCGTCAAATGTTAGGCTTCCATGCCCTATCGTTCGCCAACATTTTATTCTCTGTCCGTCTACAATATGATGCCCTCTGCAATATACGCCTGTTTTTCTGGAAACCGCGCCAGTTTCAAGCCCTATTGCTGTGGTTAAAATTTTAAAAGTTGAACCGGGTTCAAAGACATCTGTAACAAGTGTGGATTTGCTTTCGGCAAAAAGTTTGGCGATATTATCCCTCGGAACTTGGTTTAAATCAAAACTTGGCTTCTGCGCCATTGCCACGACAGCACCGTTAGTAACATCAATTACCATTAGGCTAACCGCTTTTGCGTTGTGATTTAAAAAAGCCTCAGAAACTGCCGATTCTGCAAAGGATTGAATGTAATAATCCATGGTTAAATGAATGTCGTTACCCTTTGTTCCCTGAATATAGCGCGTTACACCGCCTTTTAATTCCCTGCCGATTAAATCCGTTTCGGTTAAAATGTAACCGTTTTTGCCTTTTAGATATTGGTTATACTGCCTTTCTATACCTGTTTGCCCGTCTGAATCCGTGTTTGTGAACCCTAAAATCTGCGTCATAAAATCGCCGTAAGGGTAAACGCGCTTAATGTTTTGAGAAAAATATACCCCCGTTGCGCCTGCGTGAAGGATTTTAAACATTTCGTCTTTATTCACATTTTTTGCGATTGTAACTTCCGAACGGCGCGAATTGATTTTTTCAAGCAACGATTTATAATCAAGATTTAAGGTATCCGCAAGTATGCTTGCGGTTAATTCCTTATTTTTTACGGCTATCGGTCTTGCATAGAGGGTGTAAACAGTCATGCTATCAGCAAGCAGAACGCCGTTTCTATCAAAAATCTCACCGCGTTCGGCGGTAAGCGGAACATCGCGCATCCACTGGTCAAGCGCAAGCGATTGAAGCCTGCCTGAATCAAAAACTTCAATGTAAAGGATTCTGCTTAAAACCGCCACAAATAAAAAAACTATCACAATAAGCAGTGCAAGCAACCGCTTTTTTTGATTATATTGCGTGTATTTGGGTGTGTGTTTTTTCATTAACTGTTTTTTGAAAATAAAAAAAGTTACTGAATTTCAGTAACTTTTTCCTTAGTGATATTATTTTAGGATGCAGGGGTTAGGTTTAATTCAGAATTCAGAATTCAGAATTATGGATTAATTAACTAATAATGATATTTAGAATCCACCACTATGCCCTATAACCTATGCCCTATGCCCTCGTAATGCGTAACGCATTACAGATTACGCTACAAGCCCTATAATTAAAGCTATGACGCCGATTAAGCAAATATAACCTGCCACAAGAAGTTTGCCCTTTTTGTTTAAACCGCCATTTTTTGTAGCTATAGCTACAGAATTTGAGGTATTTTGGGTATAATCGTTTTTGCTGTCGGCATAAACACCGTTGCATTTTTGGGTGTAAAATTCGTCTTCCGTGAGGATTCTATCTGCGCTTGGTGCTTCGCGGTTCCACATTGCCTGCATATATTCGGAATAATTTCCATAATATCCCATGGGCTTGGGTGCGCTGTAGTCATGCGCTTTAAAGCTATCTTCTTGGTAAGAAGTATCTTTGGTATTTAAGTCCGCTTGCCCGAAAAGAATGCTTCTTGCACGGTTTCTTTCGGGGGTTGCGTGCGAATAATCCTTAACAACGGGTTCACCGCTACCAAAAAGCATTTCGCTTGCGTCTGCAAAGCCTGCACCACCAAAGATTGAAATATCAATGGCTGGAACTTCGGCTTCGGTGCCTGAAACGCGGTAACCGTATTCACCGATTTTTGGGGAAATTCCGCCTGCTTTTGCACTATCGCGCCTGCGTTTTTCAGCCATGAACAAATCATAGTTATTATCCTCATAATAAACTCTTTCGCTGTTAATAGCTCTTTCGGTAAGGCTAACAATATTATCTCTTCTTAGTTTTAAAACGCCTTTCATGATAGTGTACTCCTTTTTTGGTGTGGTGGTTGGTTGGTGATTAGTTCTATTTTAATTCTTTGCCCCTTGTAGCAAGAAATTATTTCTCTATATCTTTTCGGCTACGCGCATTTTTGCGCTTTCTGCCCTCTTATTATCTCTTAACTCCTCTTTTGTTGCCGTTATCGGCTTTTTTGATAATATTTTTACTTCGCTTTTCTTTCCGCAATTACATATCGGAAACTCTTTTGGGCATACGCACGATGCCTCAAGTTCTCTGAAAGCATTCTTCACAATGCGATCTTCAAGAGAATGGAATGTGATTATAGCCAACCTTCCCCCAACTTCAAGCGTCCTTGCAAGTTTTAGAACTGCTTCGTATAGCCCCGTTAACTCTGAATTAACTTCTATGCGAACCGATTGGAACACGCGTTTTGCGGGGTGTCCTTCGTTGTGCCTTGCGGGATATGCTTGTTTGCAAATGTCCGAAAGTTCAAAGGTGGTTTTTATTGGTGATTTTTTTCTTAATTCGCATATCTTTTGTGCTATGCGCCTTGAGTACCTTTCCTCGCCGAACTTAAAGAATATATCGCCAAGTTCTCTTTCGCTGTACGAATTTATTACCTCGTAAGCACTTAAATCGCTATCCCTTGACATACGCATGTCCAGATCCCCACAGCGACTATAGCAGAAGCCTCGTTCGGGGTTATCAATTTGATACGAACTTACGCCCATATCAATCAAGATTCCTGACGGTTTCCCGAACTTTATCGCCGTTTCCGCAAGGTTCTTGTAGTCGCCTTTTATGAACTCTATCTTATCCTTATATAATAAGAGGCGTTCTTTGGCTACTTCAAGTGCGTCATTATCCAAATCGTTTGCAATTAACTTGCCTTGCGATAGAAGTTTAACGATGCCCTCTGAATGCCCCCCACCGCCAAGTGTTCCGTCCCAGTAGGTTTTACTTGGGTTTATGTTCAGCGCGGTTAAGGCTTCATGGTAAAGTACGGGTTTATGATTAAAATTTATATTCACTGCCGTTTATCTTTCCGTAAGCGCGGTTTACACTGCCCTTTTTACCAACATCTTTGCCGACTTCGCCCTCTTCAGGATATAATCTAAGCCTATCGCCCGCGCCCTTAAAAACAACGCCTCTTGTTAGCCCGCTTATTTCCATAAGCTCTTGAGGAATAACGAACCTCATTTGATTATCTATCGGCACAATTTTCACATTGCTGAAAATTGATTCTTTTGCATTTTGCAATTCAACATCGCATTCGGGGATATTATCAAACTTTGTGGCAAAGGCTTCAAAGGATAATTCAGTCATTAGTGCGAGGCTGTCGTTGATATCTTGAAAGATATAAATTTCTTGTAAATCTTCAAAAGCACGCTTGAAAAGTGGCGGGATTCTAACGCGGTTTTTGGTATCTAATTGTAATGTAGCTTGGCTATAGAATTTGCTTAACATAACCCACCCTCCTCAAATGATTATATAAATTTTAGCACATAACTGTGGTAGAGTCAATAAATATTTTGAAATAAGTTGTCAAAATACCAAAAAATAGGGATTTCAGTCCACCAAATGCACGAAAAAAAAGTGTCAGATTAGTCAAAAATGAACCTTTGTGCTAAAATTTACCGAAAAATGACAATCTGTTCGGTTTTTTAAGCCAAAAAAACAAAATAGGACAAGAAATGAAAAAAGCCCAAATATGGGCGAAGGGTGCGGGGTTTGTGTGGGTTTGGCGTGCAGTTTGTGCCGTGGGTTGCACCCACGGTTATGCATATCCTGCCCGCTTCGGGGCAGTTACGGATTTATCCATAATTCGTAAATCGTAAGTCGTAAGTCGTCATTGCTCTTAATGAGATTTAGAATCCGCCCCTATGCCCTATGCCCTATGCCCTATGCCCTGAATTTTGCTTTAGCAAAATTATTCAATAAGTAATAGCTTGTTCTCAAGCGAATCGCACGAAGTTAAATAATACCTTGTTCCGCCCTTGTAAACTTCGGATAGCTTGCGGAATGAGTTGCCGTGCAAATGCCCGTAAACCACATATTTTGTGCCGTACGCCCCAAATAAATCTGTGAAATACGAATCCTGCATTTGAGAATTAAAGGGGGGGAAGTGCATTAGCCCTATCAGTGTGTCGCCCTCTTTTAGTTCTTTTTTTGCAGACGAAAGCGACATTTCAAGCCTAAGTTTTTCTCTTTCGTAAAGTTTCATGTCGTTTGATATAGTTGCTTCGCTGTGGTGGGTGCGCGGTTCTTTTTGGGGTTCGGGAACTACCCAACCGCGTGAACCTGCAAAAACATAATTATTTATCTTAACATGATCGTTTTGCAAAATGTACATTTTGGGCGGTAAAAGCTCTCTGATTTTAGTTAGGCTTGCCCACCAATAATCATGGTTGCCCTTAACTAAAATCTTAATGCCCTTTCGCTTGCTGATTTCGCGCAAATCCTTAATTGCGTCCTCAAGTTTCATTGCCCAAGAAATATCACCTGAGATTAAAACTATATCTTCGCTGTTAACGCGTGCGTCCCAATCCGCGGAAATATGTTCCCAATGGTTTTCCCACTTGGGCCCGAATATATCCATGGGCTTGTTTCCCAGATGTAAATCACTGATTGCGTAAATCTTCACAGGGTTATTATATCAATATTTGTGTGGAAATTCAAATAAAAAACAAAAATTGAGGGTGCAGGATGCAGGATGCAGGATGCAGGGGTGGATTCTAAATCTCATTAATAATAATTCCACCATTGTGCGCTGTGCGTGCGCCAACGAAGTGCGAACGAAGCAAAGCGAAGTCGTCTGCGCTGTGCGCTGAAAAATAATTCTTAATTCTGAATTAAACTATAGTTTCCTCAAGAACCTGCGCTATTCTTGCAAAAACTTCTTCTTTGCCTGTTTTGTGAAGTGAAGAGGTTAAAATTATATTATCCGCACCTACGGCAAGGGCTTTTGCGATTTCTGCCTTGCGCTTAATTACGGCGGAACGGGAAAATTTATCTGCCTTTGTGGCGATAAGCGTGATTTGAATGTTATGCGCGTACAAAAAATTTATAATCATTTTGTCGTCCGCGGACGGTTCGCGCCTTATATCTATCAAAAGAAAAACATTTTTAAGGTTTTTGCTTGATTTGAGGTAATTTTCAATCAGCCCGCCCCACTTTTCCTTTTGATCGTTAGATACGCGCGCGTAACCGTACCCCGGTAAATCTACGAAACGGAAAGAATCATTATTTATAGAAAAATAGTTTAAAAGGCGGGTTCTTCCTGGGTCTTTACTTGTTTTAGCCAGCTTTGAATTATTGGTTATAAAGTTTATAAAACTTGATTTCCCCACATTTGACTTTCCTGCCACGGCAATTTCAGGCACAGAAAAGCCTGATATTGAAGCAATATCTGCGACTGAGGTTAGGAAAGAGGATTGTTTAATTAACATAGTTTTTTCAGCGCACAGCGCACAACGCACAGCGCACAGTGAAGGAATTATTTATTAATGAGATTTGGAATCCACCATTCTGAATTCTTAATTCTTAATTCTTAATTACTCAATGCTACGCATTGAGTAACGCTTGCTTAAGCACAAGTTTTACATTTTCAACGAAAACGAATTCAAGTTTACTTTTAATGTTTTCGGGCAGTTCTTTATAGTCCTTTTTGTTTTCTTCGGGAATGAATACTTTTTTAACGCCCGAACGCACGGCGGCGAGGGATTTTTCTTTTAGCCCGCCTATGGGAAGGACATTGCCTGTTAAGGTTAATTCACCAGTCATTGCCACGGTGCGATCTACCTTTTTATTAGTTATAGCGGAAAATAAGGCGGTGGCGATTGTGATTCCTGCGGAAGGCCCGTCCTTGGGGGTTGCGCCTTCAGGGACATGGATATGGATATCGTGCGAAGCAAAGAAGCCAGAATCAACACCCAATTCTTTAGCTACACCGCGACAATAGCTAATTGCGATTTTCGCGCTTTCCTGCATAACATTGCCAAGATTCCCTGTGAGGATAGTTTCGCCCTTACCTTCGGTAATTATAACTTCTATATCAAGAGTGTCGCCCCCTACTGCCGTCCACGCTAAGCCAGTTACCACACCGATTTGATCATTTTCTGATTTGTGCTTTTCACCGTATCTTGCCTCACCAAGGAAGGCGGATAGGTTGGCTTTAGACACGGTGATAAGTTTTTCTTCGGGGTTTTCCACGAATTTTCTTGCAACTTTACGCATTATTGCGTTAATTTTTTGCTCAAGCGAACGCACACCGCTTTCCCTTGTGTAAAGGTTAATTATGGCAAGAATAGCTTCGTCCTTAATCTTTATCCACTTCTTTTGAACGCCGTTTTGCTTTAATGCCTTGGCAATTAAGTGCCTTTTTGCAATTTCAAGTTTTTCGTGTTCGGTGTAACCCGTCATTTCAATTATTTCCATACGATCTAAAAGAGGACGGGAAATCGTGTCAAGAGTGTTGGCGGTGGTTATGAAAAGAACCTTGGAAAGATCAAAGGGCATTTCCATGAAGTGATCTCTGAAATTTGAGTTCTGTTCGGGGTCAAGCACTTCAAGCAACGCGCTTGCGGGTTCGCCCTTATAATCGCTTGCCATTTTATCTATTTCGTCCATTAAAAACACGGGGTTCATACTACCTGCGGTTTTTATGCCCGAAATTATGCGCCCCGGCATTGCGCCCACATAGGTTTTTCTATGCCCTCTTATTTCCGCTTCGTCACGCACACCGCCGAATGAAAGGCGCACGAATTTTTTGTTCATGGCGCGCGCGATAGAGGAAGCTATAGAAGTTTTGCCTATTCCGGGGGGGCCTACAAGGCAGATTATCGGGCTTCTGCCGTTTTCACAAAGTTTCCTTACGGCAAGTGCCTCAATAAGCCTTTCTTTAACGGTGTCCAATCCGTAATGATCCTCGTCAAGCACGGATTGTGCATTTTTTAAATCCTCGTTATCCGTGGTTAGCATTCCCCAAGGCAATTCAAGAACCGTGTCCAGATAGTTTTTAAGAAGTGCCATATCGGGCGATGCAGGGGCGGACTTTTTAGTTTTGCGAACCTCTTTTCTTAGCTTTTCTTTCACGGAATCGGGCGCATTAAGGGCGTCTATTTTGTTATAATATTCTTCTGCTTCGTCCTCTTCGTCACCAATTTCGGATTCAAGGGCTTTAATCTGTTCGCGCACATAGTATTCCCTTTGGTTTAAGTCCATTGCGTCCTTAACTTTTTTATCCACGCTGATATCAATATCCGCAAGCACCGCCATTTCACGCAGGGTGTTAATGAACAGCAAAATGCGTTCTTCGGTGTTAAGGGTACGGAAAAAATTGAATTTATGCCTATCGTCCCCCGATCTTGCAATAATGTTGTGCATATTTTCGTTAGCAGTTTCGTAAGAAAATATTGCGCGTTTGCCCACCCCCGGGGTTTTTAAATATTCATCATAAGCGGATTTTGCCTTTAAGAATAAGGTGCGCGCAAATTCCGCGTCCGCAGTGTAATAAGACGCGCTTTCGGTTTCCGCATAGGCACGAAAATTAACGATTTCGGTGTTTTTGAGGATAACAAGCCCGTAAGCACGGTAAGTAACTTTTATGAAAGATTTATCCGCGCCGTCAAGAATCTGCCCTACTTCGGCAAGCACGCCGACACTGCCGTTTGCGGGGCAACGGTTTAAATCCTTATCGGGAAAAAGGACAATGCGTTCGTTGCCCTCTGCCTCATAAATAGCATCTTTGTTATAGCTTCCGCATGACGCCATGCCCGAGGTTTCGGGGAAAATTGCTCTGCCTACGGTGATAACTATGTATCTTTTGCTCATTAAGTAACCTCTTTTGTGGAATTATAGCATAAAGAAGCATGAGATTCAACCCAAATCCGCATGGAAGTCTTTTACAAAAGGCTTAAAAGCGTTGAAAAAAATTGGAAGTTTGGGGTTATTCTTTACGAAAAACGCAGGTTTTTACTCTGAATCGGTTATTTGCTCTTCGGGATCGTCTACTTTACCTTTATAAATATAGAATTTTTTATTGTTCAGGGTGAAATACGAAGTTAAAGAAACGCAGGATAAAAACACCATAAACACAGGCAAAAAGAACACTGGCATAACGCCGAATGTTAAAAAACCTGTGGTGGTTATTACTGCAAAAAGCGTTGCCCCTGCAACCAAATACGGCACGAAACACAGCTTTAAACTCTTTATGGAATTTTTAAATGAATCCTTAAACGCCTTTAAAACGCCCTTATTTTCCGAAATAATTGTGGGCGCCCATTGGCTGAAAAGGCAATTTCTTAAAGCAAAAAGCGCAAGTGCAACAATAAATGCAAGGGTGAAGGCAAAGAACCCAAGAGGTCTTAGCCACACAATTAAAAGAACGGCAAACGCACCTATTATTAAATCAATTACAAGCGCGATAAGCGAATGTATTAAGGAATAAAAAAGCGAGGTGCTAAGGCTGGAAACAAGCGCGAAATAAAACCTTTCGTTATAGCTTTGGCTCATTTTGTTATGAAGGATTTTAATAATCGGAATTGTGGTTAAATTCACGAAAAACGAAACCGCAAAGTACACAAGCCCGAACCAAACAAGGCTTAATAAAAGCTGAGAGGAATATTCACGATAAAAACTGCCGAGGATAGCCCAAAGCGATTGCGAACCGCCCTCTGATTCAATCCATAATGAAAGAGATTCTCTTATTTGCTCAAGAAGCGCGAAATCACCCATTAAAACGCGGTAAAGTGGCGCAACAATGGAATTCATTACCAAAACACAGCACAAAATTAGCACTGCGCTGTACACAAGAATTTTCATTGCAAGCCCGATATTATCGGCAAGAACTGCAAGAGATTTACGAAGAACCATGGCTGTAATTCCTTTAATTTAAGTTTTCAGCGCACAGCGCACAACGCACAGCGCACAATGGTGGAATGATTTATTTTAGGTACGAAGTACAAGGTACGAAGTACGAATTATGGATTAATTAGCTAATGAGATTTAGAATCCTTCATTGTGCGCTGTGCGCTGTGCATTGTGCGCTAAAAATAGCTATGCTATTTTTTTATGTATCCCCTCGGATAATCCTCTCTCACAATCCCCTCTGTTTCCGTGTAAGCAATCATGCTTAGGGTGATTGCGTAAGCAAAGAGGAATGCGTACGATACGCAAGATAGGATTAGCGAAAGCACTCTTAATTGAAGCAAGCCGATTAGCCCCCTGATTATCATTACACCGATAAGCGGAACGGCTGAAGCGAACATGAATTGCAGGGTGCTTTTGTTAGCTTTGTGAATGGATAGCCCTATCGCGCGCTTGGTTTTTACGCCTGTGAACGCTTGAATGGGGATAAGCAAGGTGATTAGTGAAATGAAAAACGCGCTTACACTGCAAGCTATAAGGATTGAAATAATTGAAAGCGAAAGCCCTGCCACAGGCGAAAGCCTAAGCCAAAGCCTTAGCAAAAGCGTAACCAAAACCTTATAGCCCACATAAATTCCTGCGTAAGTGATAGCGGAAAATAAAGTGGGGATAAAACTTTCGTTCATATCTCTAAAGAACCGCCCGTACTTGAACACGCCCATTTTCATTGAACGCGAAATTATGCTTACCATTACCGAACCGAAAACTGAAGCGGTAATTACGATAAGGGCGATACTAATGGGGAACCTGAACCCGCCAAGCCCGTAAGTCCAAATATGCCAAAAACTGTTATTTACATTCGGGTATTCCCTTATCCAATTAGTCATGGCGCTTGCAGGCGCAAGAACACTCGCCGAAATGCCCACAGGAAGCGCAAGCAAAAACAGGATAAAAAAGCGTTTGCCCTTATCAAACTTAAATAGATATTCAAATGTGGACGATAAGATGTTCATTTTGATTATTATACGCTATTTGGGGGGGATTTGCAACATAATTTATGAATCAGCGCACAGCGCACAACGCACAGCGCACAATGGTGGAATTATTTATTTAGGTACGAGGTATGAAGTGGGGAAGAAATATGAAATATAAATTGAGGATTCTAAATCTCACTCAAGAGTAATGACGACTTACGACTTACGATTTACGAATGTTGGATTTATTTATTATAACTCTAATCCCAAGCAGTTAATCTCTAATCCAAAGATAATAATTCCATA
>Ga0123356_10003250_pt1 | contig 17072 bp, 14 predicted proteins | sample TergutEmb28metaG_2_FD_92546 | JGI IMG/M metagenome (GOLD analysis project Ga0123356, IMG submission 92546) | Embiratermes neotenicus P3 segment gut microbial communities from Petit-Saut dam, French Guiana - Emb289 P3 | ecosystem: Host-associated > Arthropoda: Insects > Digestive system > Gut ...
CGGCGGCGCTGCGGATCTAGGCGGCCGCGGCAGTGGGAGGCAGGCTCGCGACGGCAGGCTCCAAGGCGGGCAACGAGATCGCGACGCTCAGGCCGCGCGGGTGGGTGTTGCGAGCCTCGATCACGCCGCCGTGCAGGGCCACCGCACGGGCTGCAATGGCGAGCCCCAGGCCGACCCCGCCGCCGGCACGGTCGCGCGCCGCATCCACCCTGTAGAAGGGCTCGAAGATCAGCTGCAGGTCCTTCTCCGGCACGCCCGGACCGTGATCCTCGATGAGGATCTTGGCGAGCCCCTCTGTGATGCGTCCCTTGACGCTCACCTGGTCCCCGACCGGGCTGTAGCGCACCGCGTTACGGATCACGTTCTCGAAGGAGCTGCGCAGCAGGTCGGCATCCCCGCACACCCACAGCGGACCTGAGAGCTGCAGCTGCACCTGGCAGCCCCGGGCATCGGCCTCGATGGCCACATCGGCGATCAGGGCGGTCAGCAGCGCGCCCACATCGACGCTCTGGCGCTCGCAGGCGTGGGCCGGCATCTCCAGCCGTGCGAGATTGAGCGTGCGCCCGATGAGCTGCTCGAGGCGATCCGCCTCGCAGGCGATCCGCGCCAGGTGCCGCTCGGTGCCACCGTCCTCGCGCCGCGCCAGCGACAGCGCCAGCTGCAGACGCGCAAGCGGCGAGCGCAGCTCATGGGACACATCGCGCAGCAGTCGCTGCTTGGTCTCCAGGAGCGTGCGCACCCGCTCGGCCATCGTGTCGAGATCCGCCGCCAGCAGCGCGAGGTCATCCTGCCGGCCCTTGAGCGCGGGCAGGACCCGCACGTTGAGGTCACCGGCGGCCAGCTGCCGCGTGGCATGGCGGAGCCGGTCCACGGGAGCCACCAGATAGCGAGCGAGCAGAAAGCAGACCGCTGCGCTCACCACCAGGGCAATGAGCAGGGTGGCGGTGGGGACACCGGGAAGCTCGAGCTCCCCGAAGAGCCGCGGTCCGTCCCGGACCGGTCCGACTACCACGTGATAGGTGCTGCCGTTCGCCGCGACCAGCACCAGCGCGCCGCCGACCGGCGCGATCGGCTGGGCAGGGCCACGCGCCGCGCCGCCCGGGGTGCTGGCGCTCAAGGACTTCGGCAAGGGCCGGTCCAGCATCTCCTCACCCAGGGGGCCCACGACATAGGTGCGGCTGAAGGGCTCGCTGCTGCGCAAGGACTCGAGCCAGGACCTGAGCGCCTCCGGCCCCCCGGTCTCAAAGGCCCGCGCGGCCTGAGCGTAGAGCTGGCCGCGCTGCACCCACGGCCTCTCGGGCCGCAGCTGCAACGCCACGTTGACGGCGACCGTGACCGTGCCCACGAGGATCAGCGCGAGCGCGAGCCAGAAAGCCAGAAAGATTCGCCAGTAGAGCGAGCGCATACGCTTCCTCAGCAACCCATCCATTTCCAGAACCGAAGCAGTAGCACTTCCAGGACCGAAGCACTGGCAGGACCCTGGAGGACTAGATCTCCTCCGTGCCTGCACGCGGCGCCGAGACCGCGAGCGCATAGCCGCTGCCGCGCACGCTCTGCACGCTCACGCGGTCCGTCACCTTCGCGAGCTTGCGGCGCAGATTGCTCACATGCGTATCCAGGCTGCGATCGGTGGGCAACAGTCGCCTGCCCAGGGCCTGAGTCATCAGCTCATCCCGTGTGACCGTCTTGGTGTCAGCGCGCACCAGCAGCTCAAGGATCCGCAGCTCGGCTGCGGTCAGCTCCAGATCCTGCTCCTTGACCTCCGCCCGGCGCGCACGCAGATCTATCCGCACCGGTCCCCACTGCAGCACGCCATTGACCTGGTGGCCCTCGCTGGACATGCGCCGCAGCACCGCACGGATGCGAGCCACCAGCTCCCGCGCGCTGAAGGGCTTGGCCAGATAATCATCCGCGCCCATCTCCAGTCCCACGACCCGATCCACCTCCTCGCCCCGCGCGGTCAGCATCACCACCGGCACACGGCTCACCGCCCGCAGGCGCCGCAGCACCTCGAAGCCCGATAGCTCCGGCAGCATCACATCGAGCACCACCAGGTCCACCGGGCCCCGGGCGAGCCGCTCGAGCGCTCTGGGGCCCGTGCCCGCGATCTCGGTCGTGAAACCCTCCAGCCCCAGGTACTCGGCAAGCATGGTGCACAGCTCATGGTCGTCATCGACGATCAGCAGCCTCGGCTTGACCTCGCCCGCACTGGACTCCGGCATGCTCATCTCCTCGAACGATACGACTTTCCGCGCCCACCCTTACGTCCGCCCGCCCGTCGGCGGGGGAGACTTCTTTGGACTTCTTCTGTTCCGATCCGATCGATCCGCGCGCCGCCGGTGCGCACGCCCGCTCGTCAGGAAGGATTCTCGAGGCTGAAGGCCTGCTCGTGGTCGTCGTAAGCGAAGACCTCGGCGTAGCGGCCCCAGCTGATGATGGTCCGCAGGGTCTGCTGGGCGGCCTCTTCCGACATGTAATCCTCGAGCTCATCGAGGAAGCGGCTGCGGGGCGCCTTGTGGCTCGCCCGCTCATCCAGCACGCGCCGGATGTGCGCGGCGAGCGCAACGTATGTCAGGAAGTGGCGCGCGAACAGGCGCTTGCGCTCATCCGTCTCGCCATGCGAGAACTCGCGGCCGGCCTCGGTGAGGCGGATGTCCCCTCCCTCGATCTCTGCCAGGCGCAGCATCTGCAGCGCCTCGGCGACCGGGAACAGATCATCCACCTCCATGCGCAGCGCGAGGGCAATCTGCGGCAGGTCCGCCTGGCCGTTGTAGGGCGGCGCGCACACCGCCTCGATCAGGCCCGAGAGCAGGTTGGTGGAGACGTGCGTCAGGGTCGTGCCGATACCGGTCCCCGGAAAGCGCTCCGCCTTCGGCCCCGCCCGGTCACGCGGCCGGGAGGTCATCTCCACGTAGACTCGCTCGACAAGCGCACGGAAGCGCGGGTCGAGCGTGTGACGCGGCTGCGGCAGATCGACCGGGATTTCCCCGACCACCCGCCCGGGATGGGTCGAGAAGATGAGCAGGCGATCGCACATCTGCACCGCCTCCTCGATGTTGTGCGTCACCAGCAGCACGGCCTTGATCGGCAGCTGCCCCTCGCCCCACAGATCCAGGAAGTCGCTGCGCAAGGTCTCGGCCGTCAGCACATCGAGCGCCGAGAACGGCTCGTCCATCAAGAGGACATTGGGGTGCACGACGAGCGCCCGTGCAAAGCCGACGCGCTGGCGCATGCCACCGGAGAGCTCGCGCGGATAAGCTGACTCGAAGCCGTCCAGCCCGATCAGGTCGATGGCCTGCAGCGAACGCCGGCGCATCTCCCCGGCAGCCACCCCCTGGGCCTCGAGCCCGAGCTGCACATTCTCCAGCACCGTCAGCCAGGGAAAGAGCGCAAAGCCCTGGAACACCATGGCGATGCCCTGGGCGGGGCCCGCCACACGCGAGCCCAGGTAGCTGACCTGGCCGCTCGTGGCCTCATCGAGGCCGGCGATCAGCCGCAGCAGGGTGGACTTCCCCGATCCCGAGCGGCCCAGCAGGCCCACGATCTCCCCGGGACGCAGGCTGAGATTCACATTCTCGAGCACGACGAGCTCATCGCCGTCGGCCTTGCGAAAGGACTTGCCGACCTCCTGCACCTCAAGCAGCGGGGCCACATCGAGCGCGAGAGCGGTGTTCATAGCGAGCTCCGCGCGAGCATGCCGCGCCCGGTGAGCACTCCTAAGTGAATCTGCTTTGGTGGCAACGCCGTGCCCCTTCCGTCTTAACTGACACCTGCGGGTTACACAGGTTCAACTCAAGCTCAACTCAAGCTACTTCGCGGGGGCCCGCGCGCTTGCGACCCGGTCCCAGTACGCCTCGGGCCCGCACGCCTCCCGTCCTCGCTCTAGCTCAGACGGAACTTGCGCTCGGCGCGTGCATACAGCGGCCGCCAGAAGGTCCGATTCAGGACCACGACGAACAGGCTCATCACCACGATGCCAAGCACCGTGCGCCGGAAATCCCCGGCGCTCGTCGCCTCGGCGATGTAGGCACCGAGCCCCGCAGCCGTCAGCCGCTCCTTCCCCCACGAGGCCACCTCCGCCGCCACGCTCGCGTTCCATGAGCCGCCCGAGGCCGTGATCGCCCCGGTGACGTAGAAGGGAAAGACCGCCGGCAGCGCGAGCCGGCGCCACCACAGCCAGCCGCGCAGCCGCAGGTTCTCGCCCACGTAGCGCAGATCCGTGGAGATGGCGGATGCCCCGACCAGGACGTTGAAGAGAATGTACCACTGGGTACCCAGGACCATGAGCGGGGAGAGCCAGACATCGGGGTTCAGGTGCCACAGTACGATCCCCGAGACCACCAGCGGAAAGAACAGATTGGCCGGAAAGGCCGCCAGGAGCTGGGCGATGGGCTGCACCACGCTCGCCAGGCGCGGGCGGATGCCGATCATCACACCGATCGGCACCCAGACGAGCGAAGCCAGGGCGATCAACACGCTCACCCTGAGCAAAGTGAACACCGCCAGCTTGATGACATGCACGATTTCCCCTGGGGGTATGCCTCCCAGGATGAACGTCAGGGTCTTCCACAGCGCCGCAAGGCCCATGAGCAGCAGGCAGGCATACCAGAGCCTGTCGCCCGTGCGCGTGCTGCGGTCCCGCCGTGGCCGGGGCCGCTCGGTGGCGGGGTCGCGCGCCCCCAGGCGCAGCAGCGCCCCGAAGGCCTGCCCGACGAAGGCCAGCAGGCGGGAGCGGCGCATCATCGTGAGCGCCCACGAGTGGGTGCGCGTGAGCCCCACCTCCTGCTCGAGCCGAAACCAGTCCGCGCTCATGGTCAGCGGACGAAACAGCAGCTGATCGAAGACGAGGATGACCACGAACATCGCGCCAATGGCCCAGCCGATCGCCGCCACGTTGCGCTCCTCGATCGCCCGCTCGATGTAGGACCCCACGCCGGGGAGCGTGACCGTGGTGTTGCCGACGCTGATCGCCTCGGAGGCGACCACGAAGAACCAGCCGCCCGACATCGACATCATCATGTTCCAGATGAGGGCAGGCATGGCGAAGGGCACCTCCAAGCGCCAGAAACGCATCCAGGGCGAGAGGTGCAGGTTGCGTGCCGCCTCATCGAGCTCATCCGGGATGCTGCGCAAGGAGTGATAGAAGCTGAAGGCCATGTTCCATGCCTGGCTGGTGAAGATCAGGAAGATCGCGGCGAGCTCCGCCCCCGCCACCCGTCCCGGGGTGAGGGAAAGAAAGAAAACGATCGTGATCGAGAACCCCAGGATCGGCACGGACTGCAGCACATCCAGCAACGGCACCAGGATCACCTCGGCGCGCCGACTCTTGGCGGCGAGGGTGGCGTAGGTGAACGTGAAAACAAGCGACGCCAGCATCGCGATCAGCATCCGCAGCGCGGTGCGTGCGGCATAGCCGATGAGCGCTGCCGGCTCGAGCGAGATCGGGGTGGACTTCAGGCCCGCGAGCGACCCGGTGAGCCCGCGGGCGGCCTCGCCCAGGTACATGAGCAGGGCGAACACGAGCACGAACGCGAGCAGGTCCCAGCCGCCGGGCACGAAGCGGTTCTTGAGGATGCTCGGCAGGCGATCCACACGCATGCGGGCAAGTTTGCCCGATGCGACCGCTCCTGTGTACGAGAAACCAACGTGAGCGGGGGCGGCCGATTCTTAACGGGGACTGCCCGGCTCACGGCGCTAGAATGTGACGCCGTACTAGTCAACTTGCGATCTGTCCATGCGCCTCATCATTGTCGAGGATGACAGCGAGCTGCGCGCGGCGCTCACCACGCTGCTGCAGCAATCCGGCTACGAGGTCGAGGCGCTCGCCGATGGCCGCGAGGCGCTGAGCAGCCTGCTCGCCCGCGACCACGACCTCGCGATCATCGACCTTGTGTTGCCGGGCATGAGCGGGCTCGCCCTGGTGCGCAGCCTGCGTCGCCAGCTTTGCGGCGTGCCGATCCTCATTGTCACGGCCCGCGATTCGCTCGAGGACCGCGTCTCGGGTCTGGATGCCGGGGCGGACGACTACCTCGTCAAGCCCTTCGAGATGCCCGAGCTCGAGGCGCGTGTGCGCGCCCTGCTGCGTCGGCACCATGCCGGCCGCGACCCGCAGATCCGCATCGGTGCCCTGGTGCTCGTGCCCGGACAGCCGCGCGTCACGCTCGGGGAGGCGAGCGTCGATCTGCCCGCCGGCGAGATGGCCCTGCTCGAGACGCTCGCGATGCGCGTCGGCCGCGTGGTCAGCAAGCAAGCGATCGCGGATCGGCTGAGCCGCGGCGGTGATCCGCCCTCGGACACGGCGATCGAGATCTGCGTGCATCGCTTGCGGCGGCGGCTGGGCCCCTTCGGGCTCAAGGTGCGCACCTTGCGCGGATTTGGGTACATGCTCGAGTCCGATACCGGCCAGTAGAGGACAGCTGCAGTGCTTGTGCAGACGGGGTCACGCGCGAGCCTGCGGGTGCGGATGCTGCTGCGCCTGGCGGCCGTGCTGGCCGTGCTTCTGGGCCTGGATGGGGTGGTGTCCTACCTCACCGCCCTGCACTTCGCGAACCTCGTCTATGACCGCTGGCTCATCGACTCGACCCGCTCGCTCGCCCAGGCGGTGCGCCCCGAGCACGGCCGCATCCAGTTCGATGTACCGCGCGTCGCGCTGGAGATCTTCCAGTTCGACGAGGTGGACGAGACCTACTTCAAGGTGTCCTCGCGAGGCCAGGGCTTCATCGCAGGCGAGCGCGCCCTCCCGGACGGGGCGCCGATCGCCACTGGCGGGCTGCGCCTCACCTACACGAGCCTGAACGGGGAGCGTGTCCGCTTGGTTTCCACCTCCCTGTCGCCCGGCTCCGCCGGAGATCCGGTCACGGTGTCGGTGGCCGAGACTCTCAAGAAGCGCTCCACCCTCGCGGAGGAGATCCTGCTCGGCATGGCGGCACCCCAGACCGCGCTGCTCGGGATCGCAGCGCTGCTCGCCTGGCTCGGGGTGTCACGGGGGCTTAAGCCCCTGACCGATCTCGCCGCGCAGATCGAGGCACGCGGCCAGAGCAACCTGGCACCGGTGCCGCTTGGGGGCATGCCACGCGAGACACGCGTGCTCGCCGCGCGCATCAACCATCTGCTCGGACACTTGGATCGCACCCTGCGCGCCCAGAAGCGCTTCGTGGCGGATGCGGCCCACCAGCTGCGCACACCGCTCGCTGCAGTGCTGCTGCACGCCGAGGCAGCCGAGCGCGCACCCGATATGCCCGGCGCGCGCGAAGCCCTGCGTGCGCTGCATCGCTCGGTGGAGCGCGCCGCACGCCTGAGCCAGCAGCTGCTGGCGCTCGCACGAACCGACCCCGAAGCCTCCCTCGCCATGCAGATGGGACCGGTGGATCTCGTCGCGCTCGCCCGCCGCACCGGGGAGGAGTGGATACCGCGCGCGCTCGCGCGCGACATCGACTTCGGGCTGGTCGTGCCCGAGGAGCCGGTGATCGTGCACGGTGATGAGCGGCTGCTCGGGGAGCTGCTCTCGAATCTCATCGACAACGCCCTGCGCTACGGGAACGCATCCGGTCACGTGACGGTGCGGGTCGAGGCTGCCACGCGGCCGGCGCTCTCGGTGCAGGATGACGGTCCGGGCATCCCGCTGCAGGAGCGGGCCAAGATCTTCGAGCGCTTCTACCGGCTGCCGGGCGCCTCCGGGGAGGGCTGCGGGCTGGGGCTGGCGATCGTCGAGGAGATCGCCAATCTGCACCGCTGCGAGGTGGAACTGACGACGGGAAGCGATAATCGCGGCAGCCGCTTCACGGTGCACTTCGGAAGCCTCACATGAGCCGCGCAGCCCTGGCGCTCGTCCTCCTGACCCTCAGCGCCCCGGCCTGCGCCTGGAATCGGCTGGGCCACATGATGGTGGCGGCCCGCGCCTACGGCGAGCTCACTGCCGCGGCGCGCGCCCGGGCGAGTGCGCTGCTCAAGCTCAATCCAAGCTACGCGCAGTGGGTCGCGCAGGTGAGCGGCGGTGAGCGCGATGAGCGCATCTTCATGCTGGCCGCCAACTGGGCGGATGACATCAAGTCCGACCCGGGCTACCGCAACGACGGCGAGCACCCGAAAGGCGCGGATGCGAGCCTGAATGTGGGCTACTCCGACACGCTGCAGCACCGCTACTGGCACTACGTGGATGAGCCCTTCTCGCCCGACCACACCCCGCTCTCCGGGCCGCAAGTCCCGAACGCGCTCACGCAGATCACCGCCTTTCGCAAGGTGCTCGCCTCGGATGCCAGCGATGCGGTGAAGTCCTACGATCTGGTCTGGCTGCTGCACCTGGTCGGAGATGTGCACCAGCCCCTGCACGCAACCTCCCGCTTCACCCAGGCGCTGCCTGCTGGGGATGCAGGCGGCAACAGGGTGGCCCTGTGCCTGATGCCCTGCCGCGATCAGCTGCATGCTTTCTGGGATGACGTGCTCGGCAGCAGCAGCGTGCCCGAGGTGGCCCTGCAGCGCGCGCGCAGGCTCCCCCGCGCCCCTTCCCGGCTGGCGGCCATCGATGACGAGTCAAGGTGGGTGCAGGAGAGCTTCGAGCTCGCGCAGCAGGTGGTGTATGTCCCACCGCTCGGACCCGGAGCCGGTCCCTACAGCCTGGATGCCCACTACCGCGCGCAGGCCCGCAAGGTGGCGCGCCAGCAGGTCGCTCTCGCCGGCGAGCGCCTGGCGCGCCTGCTCAACGAGGCCCTGGACAGGTAAGGGGTGCGGGTAGCTGCGCCGTCCCCGTGCGCACCCGAGCAGGCGAGCCTGGCGAGGACTTTGCGCGAACCGCCACAGTGCAAACCCGCGCACGTGCGAGGAAGCGCGCACCACCGGAAACGGTGCGGCCGCACCTGGCGCGGACCTGGCAGGCCGCCCGATCTGCTAGACTTCCCCGCGATCGCGAGCCCCCCTGTTGTTCACCAAGGTCGTTCACCAAGGTCGTCCACAGAGGCGGGAGCGACAAGCCAGATACACAGAATTGATCCACAGCGAGAGGGGAGGGAGCGATACTTGCGGCGCCTGTTCCTGTCCGGTGAGCCGCGGAAGCTGGACCGGCGGCCCGCGTAGGACCGTGGCCACGGGACGATGAGGCCGCCGAAGCGGGGTGGACTTCGAGGACCCTAGCCAGGCAAACCGGAATCCGCCGGCGAGTTGCGCGACAGCCTGCACAAGCGGTGCGGGATGCGACACGACGGGCAGCTCAACAGCGCACGTCAGCTCGCCCTCGGCGGCAGCGGACGCGCCGTGAGGAGGCCCGTTCCCGGCATGGACTCGCCCGCGCCGCCCGCTCGGCCTGGCACTCATCCGGCACGCCGCGCCCCCGATTTCCTCATAGAGTTGACATCCCGCGAGATCGACTGGTTGACATCACGACAACAGGCCGGCATGCCTCATCATGCCAGCACGTCCTTGAAGCTGCTGATGCCGCGCACACGCAGGCCGCGCCCCGCCCGCAGCTGCGCGGCTCGCGCACCGCAGGTCGCATCGCGATGAGCCCGCGATCGGTCACCCACCTGGTTCTGATCCCGAGCTACAACCCGGGAGAGAAGGTCTTCGAGACATTGCGCGCCGCGCGCGCAGCGTGGGACCCCGTCTGGGTCATCGTGGACGGCAGCACCGACGGCACGCCTGCGGCGCTCAACGACCTCGCACGTGCCGACCCCGGGCTCAAGGTGTTGGTTACTGCGGTCAACCGCGGCAAGGGAGCGGCGGTGCTGCAAGGTCTGGAGGCGGCAGCCGCCGCCGGTTACACGCATGTGCTCACGATGGACTCCGACGGGCAGCATCCGGCTCACCTCATCCGCCCCTTCATGGCGACCTCCGCTGCGCAGCCGGCGGCGATGGTGCTCGGGGCGCCCGTGTTTGACGCGAGCGCGCCGCGCATCCGGGTGCAAGGGCGCAAGATCTCAAACTGGTGGACGAACGTATCGACGCTCGGGGCAGGGATCGATGACTCGCTGTTCGGCTTCAGGGTTTACCCGATCGCCCCGCTGCGCGCGGTGATGAAGGAGAGCCGCTGGATGCGCCGCTTCGATTTCGACGCCGAGGCGGTCGTGCGCCTCGCCTGGCGCGGCGTGCCGGTGGTGAACCTGCCGGCCCCCGTCAGATATTTCACCCAGGAGGAAGGAGGCGTTTCACATTTCGACTACTGGCGCGACAACGTTCTCCTGACATGGATGCACTGGCGGCTGTTCTGGGGCTTCGTGGCACGCCTGCCGCGCCTGCTGGCGCAGCGCCGCTCGCAGCCGCGCCGCCGGCCCGACGGCTCGCCGTGGAGCCCGCCACCGTGAGAGGGGTAGCGGCCCACGCGAAAGGGGTGTGAGGCAGACCGGTTGCAGGAAGCTTGCGCAGCCTTGTACACTTTTTCCGCAACGGCCCGTTAGCTGCCGTCCACAACAGGAGCTTGTCCGGAAACGGCCGTGACGCTCACGAACACCCAAGGACTAGCGCTCTCCTGCTCGACCTGTATGTCCGACAGTGCGTCATCTCTTCGCCACCTGGCACAGTCTTCTCGCAGCAGCGAGCTCGAGCGCGAGGTCGCAGAGCTGATCGTCGCGGCATTGAACCTGGAGGTGCCTGCCGCGCAGATCGACCCGCATGCGCCGCTCTACGGCGAAGGTCTGGGTCTTGATTCCATCGATCTGCTGGAGATCGCGCTCGTCGTCTCCAAGCACTACGGCGTGCAGCTGCGCGCCGATGACCAGCACAACCAGCAGATATTCCGCTCGCTGCGCCATCTCGTTGAGCACATCGCAGCGCACAGGACGAAGTAGCATCTGGGCACCCTCCCACTGATCGCGCACGCCCGCGCGGATGCCGTCCTCGCGTACCGTGAGGGCGCGCCTGTGACCGCCGGTGAGTTCCTGGCCGAGGCCACGGAGCTCGCCGCCGCGCTGCCCGCGCGCGCGCATCTGCTGAATGTCTGCGCTGACCGCTATCACTTCGCGGTCGGGCTCGCAGCCAGCTTGCTCGCGCGCAAGGTGAGCCTGCTGCCCTCCACGCTCACCGCCGAGACCATCCAGCGCCTCGTCGAGCTTGCCCCGGATGTCTTCTGCCTGACTGACGATCCTCGATGTTCGATCGAGCTCACGCAGGTACGCTATCCCGACGCGCGCGCGCCGCGTGCGCCGCTATGGCCTGCCGCAGCGATCGAGGCCGCCTCGCTCGCAGCGCAGGTCTTCACTTCGGGGTCCACCGGGCGGCCGCTGCCGCACAGGAAGACCTGGGGACGGCTGGTGGCGAGCGTGCGGGCAGCGGCGCAGCAGCTCGGACTACTCGATGGCCGTCACTACACCATCGTCGCGACGGTGCCGCCGCAGCACATGTACGGCCTGGAATCGAGCGTGCTGCTGCCGCTTCTTTCCGGCAACGCGCTGTTTGCCGGGCGCCCGTTCTACCCTGTCGATGTCTGCGAGGCGCTCGCGGCCGTCCCGCGACCGCGAGTGCTGGTCTCGACACCCATACACCTGCGCGCGCTGCTCGCGGCGGAGATCCGACTGCCAGCCACCGACATCATCGTCTCGGCCACCGCGGCGCTGCCGCAGGAGATCGCAGCGGATGTGGAGCAGCGCTTCGACACACGGCTGCTGGAGATCTACGGCTCCACCGAGACCGGTCAGCTGGCGCTGCGGCGCACGGCACACACGCCTGTCTGGCAGCTGTGGCCGCAAGTGCGCCTCGTCAACCGCGACGGGCAGACCTGGGCGCAGGACGGCCATGTCGAGCAGCCGACCCTGCTCCATGACGTGATCGAGATCCAGCCCGGGGGATGCTTCCTGCTACACGGGCGCTTCACCGACCTGGTCAACATCGCCGGCAAGCGCAGCTCGCTCGCCTATCTCGACCACCAGCTCAACTCCATCCCGGGTGTCCTCGATGGAGCGTTCTTTGACCTGCAAGAAGGCCCGGCATCCTCCACCGGGGTCGCCCGGGTCGCAGCCATCGTGGCCGCCCCGGGGCTGTCGGCCGCCGCGCTGCTCGAGGAGCTGCGCCTGCGGATCGATCCGGTGTTCCTGCCGCGTCCACTGCTGCTGGTGGAGCGCTTGCCGCGCAACAGCACCGGCAAGCTCCCGCTCGAGGAGCTGCGCTCCCTGGCGGCGACGCACCTTAAACCCTCCTTCACTGCACACCTCAAGACCTCGTTCAACAACGAGGCTTAAACTGTCTGGACTCATGACAGTCCGCACTACCCTCACCTTTCCGGTTTCCCACCCGGCCTGCGATGGGCATTTTCCCGCCCTTCCGGTGCTGCCGGCGGTGGTGCTGCTGGATGAGGCGCTGTGCGCCATCGAGACGGCCCACGCCCTGCCGCCGGGCTCCCTGAGCTTCAGCGCGGCGAAGTTCCTGCATCCCGTGCAGCCGGGTGAGACGCTGGTGCTCGAGCACGAACCCCTGGGGGAGGACGGCACGGTTCGCTTCCGCTTCACCCGCGAGGCGCTCACCGTGGCGAGTGGTGTGCTGCGGCGCACACCCCGGAGCGACACCGATGGTCGCTGAGCAATCCCCGCGCGTGGGGGCCGCCATGTGGCTGCAGGACACGCTGCGCGGCAGTTCCACCCTGTTCAAGGTCGTCTGCTACCTCGCGCTGCGCCTCGGCCGCCCTGTCGGCCGCGTGCTGATGTACCTGATCGTGGTCTACTTCTTCCTGTTCTCCCCTACACACCGCCGCCACTCCCTTGACTACCTGCGCCGCGTGCTCGGCCGCAAGCCGAGCTGGCTGGACCGCTTCAGGCAGGACTTCTGCTTCGGCAGCGTCATCCTCGACCGACTCTACCTGGCGAGCGGCCGCTACGAGCTCTTCGATGTGTCGATACAGGGAGCGCAGCTGATGCAAGGCGCGCTCGAGCGCGGCGCGGGCGCCTTCCTCATGGGCTCGCACATGGGCAGCTTCGAGGTCGTGAGCGCGGTCGGGCGGGCGCGGCCCGGGCTGACGGTCTCGTGGGCCATGTACGAGGAGTACGCGCGCAAGCTGCACGAGATATTTCTCGCCGTGAATCCCACCGCGAGGCTCAACATCATTCCGCTGGGCTCGGCGGAGGCGATGCTGCATCTGAAGGAGTGCCTCGAGCAGGGCCAGTTCGTCGGCATGCTTGCGGATCGGCCCCACGGCGAGCAGCCCGCGCACGCGGTGAGCTTCCTCGGCGCTCAGGCCCTCTTGCCCACAGGCCCCATGCGGCTCGCCGCCGTGCTGCGCCAGCCGGTCTTCTTCATGGTCGGTCTGTATCGCGGTGCCAACCGCTATCACGTGCAGTTCGAGCAGATCGCCGACTTCTCCGGCGTCCCGAACGGCGGCCGCGAGGCGGCCGTGCGGGTTGCGCTGGAACGCTACGCGGCGCTGCTGGAGCGGTGCTGCCGCAGCGATCCCTACAACTGGTTCAACTTCTACGACTTCTGGCGGGGCGCCAACGACACGCCCAGGGCGGCCTGAAGGCCAAGAGACCCCTCGTGGCGCCGCGCAATCCATCCCCCGCCCGCCGCTGGCTGCTGCTGCTCGCCGCCTGGGTCCTCACCCTTGCTCTGCCGCTTGCGGTCCCCGCCGAGCCACAGGGCGAGGGCACGGACCTGCAAGCCCTGATGCAGCTGCTGGCGCAGCGCAAGCACGGGCACGTGACGTATGTCGAGGAGCACTTCATCGGGACCCTGGATCGGCCGCTCACCTCCTCGGGCGAGCTGCTGTATGAAGCGCCGGACCGCTTCGAGAAGCGCACACTGAGACCCAAGCCGGAGACGCTGATCGTCGAGCACGGCATCATCACCGTGCATCGCGGGCGACACACTATCGTGCTCGACCTGGCCAGCTATCCGCAGATCGTGCCGCTGATCGACAGCATCCGCGCGACCCTCGCCGGGGACCTTCCCTCGCTCGAGCAGCGCTTTGCGGTGGTGTTGCAGGGGAACCTCGACGGGTGGCGCCTGTCCCTCACCCCACACGAGGTCAGCGTGACCCAGACCGTCAAGCAGATCGAGATCCAGGGCTCGCGGGGCGACCTGAAGACCGTGGAGATCCGCCAGGCCGACGGCGACCGCTCGCGGCTGACCCTGGGCGCCGAGCTTCCCTGAGATGAGACGGCAGCCCGCGCAAGTCATGCTCGCCGCCCGCCACCTGTGGCAGCGGGCGCAGCCCGTGATCGCCGCCCGCCACCTGTGGCAGCGGGCGCAGCCCGTGATCGCCGCCCGGCTCCTGTGGCAGCGGGCGCAACCCGTGCTCGCCGCCCGGCTCCTGTGGCAGCGGACGCAGCCCGTGATCGCCGCCCGGCTCCTGTGGCAGCGGACGCAGCCCGTGATCGCCGCCCGCCACCTGTGGGAGCGGGCGCAACCCGTGATCGCCGCCCGCCAGCTCTGGCAGCGGGCCCACCCTCGTGCCTGGCTGGGCGCCGGGCACCCGGTGGACGCGCTTCTCATCTGGCTCACGCTGGTCGCGGTCGCTGCGGTGCTGGCCATGCGCGCTCATTACACCGCCGACCTGTCAGCGTTCCTGCCGCGCGCGCCGACCGCAACCCAGCGGCTGCTGGTCGATCAGCTGCGTGAGGGTCTCGCCTCGCGCCTGATCACCATGCAGATCGACGCGCCCGATGTCACGACCCGAGCCAGGCTCTCCGCGGGGCTGGCGCAGCGCCTGCGGGTGAGCCCTGCCTTCGTGTCAATCAACAACGGGGACCCCGCGACCGCGCTGCGTGATGAGCGCTTCCTGCTCGAGCACCGCTATCAGCTCTCGCAAGGCGTGACACCGGAGCGCTTCAGCGTCGAGGGCCTGCGCGGGGCGATCGGCGATACCCTTGATCTGCTGGCCTCCCCCGTCGGGCTGCTGGCGAAGCCGCTGCTGCCGCGCGATCCCACCGGGGAGATGGTGCAGATCATCGATCAGCTGGGCGGCACCGCCCCGCGGACCCGAGAAGGCCTGTGGAGCTCACGCGACGGCGAGCATGCTTTGCTGCTGGCCCAGACCCGAGCGCTGGGCTCCGACACAGACGGTCAGCAGCGGGCGGTGCAGGCTATCCAGGGCGCGTTCGCGGCCGCGCGCACGGACCTACCGCCAGCGCTGCGCGGCAGCGCAACACTGCGGATGACCGGTCCTGGAGTCTTCTCGGTCGAGGCGCGCGAGCACATCAGGGGGGAGGTCATCCGCCTCTCGACCCTGAGCACGCTCCTGGTCGTGCTGCTCCTGGGGATCATCTATCGCTCGCTGCCGGCGCTCGCCCTGGGTCTGATCCCGGTGGCCTCCGGAGCGCTCGCGGGCGTGGCCGCGGTGACGCTCGGCTTCGGGGTGGTGCACGGGATCACGCTCGGCTTCGGCATCACGCTCATCGGCGAGACCGTCGATTATTCCATCTACCTGTTCATCCAGTCGCAGCGCGGCCGCGCAAGCAGCTGGCACCGCGTCGTGTGGCCCACGATCCGCCTCGGGATGCTCACCTCGGTGTGCGGATTTGTCTCGCTCCTGCCCTCCGGCTTCCCGGGCCTGGCGCAGCTCGGGCTTTACTCGATCGCAGGGCTCCTGGCGGGTGCTGCCGTGACCCGCTTCGTGCTGCCGCGCCTGCTGCCCAAGAGCCTGACGATGCGCGACCTGACACCACTCGGCCTGCAGCTCGCGCAGCTCATGCAGCAGGCATCCCGCGCACGCGCCTTCCTGGTGCTGATCCCGCTCGCGGCGGGTGCGATCCTCTACCTGCATCGCGACAGCCTGTGGAACCGGGAGCTATCGGCCCTGAGCCCGGTCTCGCGGGCGGACCAGGAGCTCGATGCGCGGATGCACGCAGATCTCGGCACGCCCGACGCCGGCTACCTGGTGGCGCTCTCGGGTTCCGACAGCGAGTCCGTGCTACGCGCGGCCGAGCGGGTCGGAGTGCGCCTGGAGCAGCTCACGGATGCCGGGGTGATCGGCGGCTTCGAGAGCCCCGCTCACTACCTGCCGAGCAGCGCGACACAACATGAGCGTCAGGCGAGCCTGCCGTCGGAGCCGCAGCTGCGCGAGCGCCTGCAGCAGGCGCTCGCCGGGCTACCGCTGCACACGAGGACCCTCGAGCCGTTCATCCAGGAGCTCGAGCGCGCCCGCAGCGCACCGCTCCTCACCCGTTCTGATCTCGCGCACACCTCCCTCGGCGCGGCAGTGGAAGCACTGCTGTTCGAGAGCGCGGGCACCTGGCACGCGCTGCTTCCGTTGCAAGCCCCTCTCCAGCAGAGCGGTGCGATCGACACAGGTCGCCTGCAGAAGGCCCTGTCGCAGGAGCCCGGCGAGCCGGTCGTGCTCGGAGTGAAGAAGGAGGCCGACCGGCTCTACGCAACCTACTTGCGGGAGGCCATCGGCCTGTCGCTGGCAGGTTTCGCAGCGATCATCCTGCTGCTCTCTGTGACCTTGCGCAGCACCGAACGGGTGCTGCGCATCATCACTCCCCTGGGGCTGGCCGTGATCGCCGTCGTGGGCGGGCTCGCGCTGTGTGGCCAGCAGCTCACCATCCTGCACGTCATCGGCATGTTGCTGATCGTCGCGGTGGGCTCCAACTACGCCCTGTTCTTTGACCGCCGGGCCGTCGAGCACGCCGAAGGCTCGGTTCCCTTGACCCTCGCCTCGCTCGCAGTCGCCAACCTCGCCACCGTGATGACCTTTGGCGTGCTGGCACTCTCCAGCGTGCCGGTCCTGTCCGCGCTCGGTCAGACGGTGGCGCCGGGAACGCTGCTGGCGCTGCTGTTCTCCGCCTTGCTCGCCAGGCCTCCCGCAACGGCCAGGTAGTGTGCGCACGATCAGCGAGCCGGCACGGGCGAACTTCATCGCACCGACCCGGATGGTGTTGCTGCCCCCCGCCTACGCGGGCCCGGAGGACTTCATCGAGCATGGCTTCGTCACCGCTGTGCGGGAGCGCGAACGGGCGCTCGACCTGGTACTGGTCGAGCTCAAGCTCCAGCAGTTGCTCGAGCGCAAGGTGCTGCGCCACCTGCGCCACGAGATCGTGCTGCCGGCGCGCGCGCAGGGCTGCTCGGTCTGGCTGGCCGGCCTCTCGCTGGGAGGCTTCGTGGGGCTGGCCTACGCGGATCGCTACCCGGGCGAGGTGGACGGGCTGCTGCTGCTTGCGCCC
>Ga0123356_10003251_pt1 | contig 17069 bp, 17 predicted proteins | sample TergutEmb28metaG_2_FD_92546 | JGI IMG/M metagenome (GOLD analysis project Ga0123356, IMG submission 92546) | Embiratermes neotenicus P3 segment gut microbial communities from Petit-Saut dam, French Guiana - Emb289 P3 | ecosystem: Host-associated > Arthropoda: Insects > Digestive system > Gut ...
ATATTTTACGAGTCCATTAATACTGTAGAAGCCGCCTATTCCAAACTGGCGGAAATTATCGACTCTGAAGTACGTACTGTAGTAGCCGAAAACCCGCTGATTGAATCTGTAAGGAACTCAAATATTATTGTGGGACGTACCACGGATATTGATATTTTTGGACTCGATGTCGATGCAGAAATAATCAGTTCTACCGTACAGGTTGATTCAAGCCATGAGCCAATTATGCGCGGACGCCGCCAGCTTGCGGAAGAAATTCTTGCACGTTCACGGCGTATGGTTCCGGAATACGGAATTGAACTTATCGACGTAGTAACGCGGCAGATCAGTTATTCTCCGGAGTTAACTCCGAGCGTTTATGCCCGTATGATAAGGGAACGTAACCAGATTGCGATGTTCTTCCGTTCACAGGGCGAAGGCCGCAAAGCGGAATGGCTTGGAAGAATGGATAACGACAAGCGCTCGATACTTTCGGCAGCTTATGAAGAAGCGGAAACTATCCGCGGCCGTGCCGATGCGGAAGCAGCGAGAATTTATGCAGACGCATATAACATGGACAGAACCTTCTTTGACTTCTGGAGAGCGATTGAATCCTATCGTCAGACCATGCCCAACTTTGAAAAGACCCTTACTACTGACATGGAGTACTTCAGATACCTGTATTCTCCAAGATAGTTGATGAAGCGTTATATTCACATTTCCAGCGTAGACAACAGCCCGGCTATTTGTTTTAATACCGGGCTGGATGCGCGCTCCTTCGCCAGAACAAAAATGTCCCAGAGCATGATTGAACCCGGTTTTATTGTTCACCCCGGCGGATCGCATGAGGTGTGGAAGTCGAAAAATGTTAGCGAGATAAACGGGTTCATGAATGTCTGGGGATCTCCGTTTTACGGCGACAGACTTGATCTTTTAATTAATGATATTGATACCGATGCATCTGAAGGAGCGCAGGAAAAAGCTTTGCAGGCAGTGACCCATTGGATCAGGGCGAAGATGCTGCTTGGCGATACTGATTCCGCTGTAAATCCGGGAGCCGCGTTTATACTCTGCGAGGACGGAAAAGAACCTGGAAACTTCGCCCGTTCGGGCTCGTTGGAAGTTGCGGCTCACCCGGCGGGCAGCGTTTTCTTTGCTCCGGAGAATCTTTCTAACCGCTGCCTTTTTCTGGAAGGTTTGCTGGAACAGAACCAGTTTAACTGCCCGGATTTAAAGGGAGCAGAGGCTGCCGCTTTTTGCGCGGGGGCAATGCTGTACAAAATTCTGGTTAAAAAGAATCCCTACGCTTCAGGTCTTTCTCTTTCACAGGATATGAGAGAGGGTATCTTCGTGCCCCCGCACATTGCCGCCCCCGGTCTTGATAAGGAACTCTGCGAGCTGATTATTTCCGCGCTTCTGCTTCCCGATCTAAAGAGGAGAACGGGAAAAACCGGAACAGATATAATCAGCGAATTATTAAATGTCCTTACATCCGGCAAGACAGATATTCCTTCTCTTTTTAGAAAACTTACCGCAGAAGAAACAGCGCAGCTGGAAAGTGAAAAAAAAGCTTATATTACAAAATACGACAAACTGGTTAAGGTAAAACGCTTTGCCGCCCGGAACAGAACCGCAATAATAGTTTCTGCGGTCATATTTATATTTTTATTATTTACTGTAATATCCACGATAAGAAATTTGAACGAACGCCCTACAACCGCAGGAATGGAATCAGATACTGTTGTGTTGGCATATTATGACGCATTCAGCACGCTGGATCACATTTTTATGGAAGCGTGTATTATGGGGGCTACGAAAGTTGACATTAATGCAGTTGCAAGCCTTTTTGCAATCGTAAAAACAAGGCAGGCATACGAACTTAATGCTGACATACTTATTCCCGCACAAAGATGGAAAGCGGAAGGAGGGGAACTCCCTGCTCCAAATGTGTTTGGAGTAACAGACCTTTCCATAGAGTTTATCAAGGGCAGCGAAGCCGAAGAGATGTATGTCTACAATGTAAATTATCTTTTATGGGCTCCCGGCGAAAACGCCATTTACCGCTACGACCTTCTTACGCTAAGACGCGACAAAAGAGGCAACTGGCGCATAACCGAGATCCAGCGAACAGAAAGATAAACTGAGTAACAACAACTAATAAAAAAAATCACAGGGTACGCCGTCATAAGATTGACAATACGGGCAGTGATAGTGATTTAAACCAATCCTCCTGAGACAACGTTTGCATTTTTTAGTTTTCTCATCAAGTTTTTTTTCTGAGTCATAAGAGACATGTTCTTTCCCGAAGCCGGTAAATAATGCCAAAAGTTCAAACATTTTAAAAACCTCTTTTTTGTATTTGAGGTAATTATTTAACTACTTAATAGATTTTAAGTATGAACATTTTTGATCATTGAGGGGATTTGAAAATAAACATTTTTGATCATGAGAACAAATTGAATGTAAGCCTAAAAATTTAATTTGGGGTCCTGTCGGCCGGCAAACCACGGGTTCGTGCAAGCACGACCCATGGCTTGCCGCCAACACCCCTCAAGTATTTAATTGGGCTTACATTCCTGCAATCCAGGGGATTAAAAGGTAGCATAAATCGGTGTTAATCCGCGGACAATTAGATCTTGTGTGATATTAATTACTATCCAGAGTTCCGTCCAGCCAGATGTTAATCAGATAACGGGAAAGAGAGCCCTCTCCAGGAAGATCGGGAAGGTTGTCTTTGGTAAACCATTTTGCGTCCTCGATTTCATCGCCGTCAGGACGGATTGATCCCGATGAATAGCGGGCTTTAAAACCGAGCATAAGCGAGTTGGGAAAAGGCCACGGCTGAGATTTTATGTAAACGACATTTTTAACTTCAATGTTTATTTCTTCCCGGATCTCGCGGACTACAGTTTCTTCAAGGGTTTCTCCGGGTTCATTGAATCCGGAGATATGGCTGTACATTCCTGCCCTGAACTTTTTATTATGGGCAAGAAGTATCTGGTCTTCTGAATCTGTAATTACTGTTATTACAGCCGGGCAAATCTTTGGGAACTCCTGCCTTCCGCACTGCGTGCAGATACGGTGCGCGTTGCCTGATGTGTCCGGAATGACATCGGTGTTTTTTGCGCCGCACTTTCCGCAATAGTGAGAGTCATGCCTCCAATGTACAAAGTGGCAGGCACGGACGGCGGCCAAGTCTTCGGCATTGTATTCGCTGTTACTGAGCAGCGCAAGAACCTGCCGGAGGGGAATCCCTTTCCAGTTATCAGGCAATTTTTCTCCCGGCAAAACGGACACAATGTGTATTACAGACGGCGGGCTCTGGCATGCTGCCAGCGCCGGAACATCAAACAGTTCAGGATCTTTAAAATCTTTTGAAAGTTCCAGAGAAACCCCCGCGGTAATCGGCTGGAAGTTACCCTGTAAATGTGATTCAGAAAATTCTACCGGCAGCAAAAGCGTATCATTTTGAAAGAAAAATGCATGTTTAATCAAGAATTACTCCGCATGGTAAATAATTGGATAAACTTTTTACTGACATGTGAACTTTATTGTTATATTATATAGGGGAGGAGTCAACATGAATAGCACGAAACTGTTGCCGGGGATGCTGCCGTTAAGCAATGTTGCAAAATACGTAAAAGGCCAGCCGAAAGACAGCGTTCAGTTCACAGGTTATCCAAGGGTTCATCCGTCGGAAAAAACCAAACTTCTGCTTGTACATGATCCTCTGGGCGCAGAGCCGGTTTTACTTGAATTCAAACTTGAAGATATTCTTTTTGTGGAGGAAGTTCACTCAGCCGTAACCGAAGCCGGGGAGGGCATCCCCCTGATAAAACTCTGGGTGCGCCGCGGCGCTGTCGGCATGATTCTTGAACCGTTCGAGGTAGACGATCCTGTGCAGCCCGCAGGCAAAGTCCGCGCGGTGAAGGAAAGGCTTCTTCAGAACAGGCCTCAGGCTGCCATGTAATGGAGAAGCGCTCTCCCTTATTCGTTACAGAAAAGGGCGGAGATGTCCGCTGCGATCTTTGCCCCTCTTCATGCACAATAGCCAGCGGCTGTTTCGGCGCGTGCGGAGTCCGGGGCAACAAGGGCGGGAAGTGCATCATTCCCTTTTACGGATTTGTCTCTGCGCTGGCCGTCGATCCAATGGAAAAAAAACCGCTGTATCGTTTTAAGCCCGGCACGCAGATACTCTCACTTGGATTTGCAGGCTGCAATTTCCGCTGCCCGTTTTGCCAGAACTGGCACATCTCGCAGAATACAGAAATCCCCGGCAAGTGGATGAAGCCCGGCGATGTAGTTTCAGAAGCGCTAAGAAAAGAAACCCCTTCCATAGCATACACTTACTCAGAGCCGCTCGTTCATATTGAATATATTCTTGACTGTATGACTCTTGCCCGCAGACATGGTATAGCCAATGTACTCGTGACAAACGGATGCATTAAAACTGAAGCCGCCGAAGAAGTATTAAACCTTACGGATGCTACAAATATCGATCTAAAGTGTTTCTCTGCCGATACTTATAAAAATCTGCTTGGCGGTGATTTACAAACGGTTCTGGATTTTATTAAACTTGCTTTTAAAAAAGGCGTGCACATTGAAGTTACAACCCTTGTTGTGCCGGATCTGAATGATTCAGACGAAGAGCTTGCCGCCGCCGCGGATTTTATTTTTTCTGTAAATAAAGATATTCCGTGGCACATAACGGCTTATCACCCCGATTACCGCTGGAATGCGCCGCCAACCGATCCGTCTTTTTTAAGAAAAACAGTAAAGGAAGCGCAGAAGAAAATATCGTTTGTTTATGCAGGAAACATCAGGTAGAGTCACGCAACTTACGCACAATATATCGTCCGCGGATTAACGCGGAAGAAATTCTTAAACTTTTTATTAATCCGTGTAAATCCGTGGACAACATATCTTGAGGTAATAATTTTATTTATCTTTTGATACCCGGGCGCGCTGCTCGGGATGAATCCCTCGCGCATATATCATCTCAATTAATTTTTTTGTGCGCCACGCTGTGCTAGTTTTTTTCATCTACACGCTTACGCGTGCCGCCCTGAGCGCCGCAATTTGTCTTAGACCCAGTCTTGCTGTGATAATCCTGACAGGCTTTGCAGTTGCCGTGCCTGTTGCACGAATATGGACATTTGCAATTAGCGTTTATTTGATCTGACATAAAATCTCCTTCGGATGTATTTTATGGTATTACAGCGCTATTGACAATACTACTATACTATGGTGTAGTAGTGCATGCAGCCATTTAAAGTTGTATCCCCATTCAAGCCCGCAGGCGATCAGGGCGAGGCGATTGCCGCGCTTGCAGACGGAATAAATGCAGGAGACAAATATCAGACATTAAAGGGCGTCACAGGTTCGGGCAAAACATTCACGATGGCAAAACTCATCGAAGAAGTGCAGATGCCCACTCTTGTCGTCAGCCATAATAAAACTCTTGCTGCGCAGCTTTACCGGGAGTTCAAAGGTTTCTTCCCGCACAACGCTGTGGAGTACTTTGTTTCATACTACGACTACTACCAGCCCGAAGCATATGTCGCAAGCCGCGACCTTTACATCGAAAAAGACGCTTCAATAAATGCCGAGATTGAGCGCATGCGGCTCTCCGCGGCGAGAAGCATGATGGAACGCGAAGATGTAATTATCGTTGCGACTGTATCCTGCATCTACGGCATGGTCACGCCGGATGTGTACAAAAAAATGACTGCCACTTTTTCCAAGGGCGAAACAGTCGACGTGGACTCGCTCATCCGCCGCTTCGTGGAACTGCAGTATGAGCGCAATGACGCTGTCCTTGACCGCGGGCGTTTCCGTCGCCGCGGCGACACGCTGGAAATATTTCCCGCTTATATGGAAGAAGCTTACCGTGTAGACCTGGACTGGGATCGCGTTGAGCGAATCCGCCGCTTTAACCCCGTATCAGGAGAAATGCTTGAAGACCTTGACCGCGCGCTGATCTATCCCGCAAAACAATTTGTAATGCCCGCCAGCATGATACATAACGCGATGGGCGCAATCAGACAGGAACTGAAAGACCGCCTTGAGCTCTTTAAAAACACGGGGAAAATAATGGAAGCTGAGCGATTAAAAACCCGCGTTGAGTACGATATCGAAATGCTGACGGAAATGGGTTACTGCCCCGGAATAGAAAACTACTCCGCTCTTTTGGCAGGGCGCAAGGCAGGTGAATCCCCTGACACACTTGTGGATTACCTGCCAAAAAGGCATCTGACTTTTATCGATGAGAGCCACGTTACCCTGCCGCAGCTTGGCGCGATGTACGCAGGAGACCGCAGCCGTAAACAGAGCCTTGTGGATTATGGTTTCCGCCTACCTAGCGCGCTTGATAACCGCCCGCTTCGCTACGACGAGTTTGTCGATCGGCTGGACAAGACGGTATTTGTTTCCGCTACTCCGGGGAAAACCGAGGTTGAACAGTCGGCGCGGGTCGTGCAGCAGATGATACGCCCCACCGGCCTTCTCGATCCCGAAATTGAAGTGCGACCAAGCGAAGGGCAGATGGAAGATATTTACGGGGAAGTGCAAAAACGCATAAAAGCCGGGGAAAGATCGCTCATCCTCACGCTTACCAAAAAAATGGCGGAAGACCTTACCGATTACCTTTCCGGCCTTGGCCTGAAAGTCCGTTACATACACAGCGAGGTCGAAACCATCGAGCGGGTAGAGATACTTACCCAGCTTCGTCAGGGCGATTTTGACATACTTGTCGGAATCAACCTTTTGCGCGAAGGCATCGACCTTCCTGAAGTTTCGTTCATTGCGATTCTGGACGCGGATAAAATCGGTTTCCTCCGCTCGCTTACAAGCCTCGTGCAGATTATCGGGCGCGCAGCGCGCAATGCTGCCGGAAAGGTAATCATGTACGCCGACCGCATGAGCGATGCAATGGATAAGGCGATTGCCGAAACCAACCGCCGCCGTGAAGTACAGCTTGCCTATAATGAAAAGCACGGAATAACTCCCGCAACAGTAAAAAAAGCAATCGCGGACATTCTTACGCGCCACATCGAAGAGGCGGATAACGCCGCGGCAACAACTGTCGAGGTGCTTAAACGTTCTTACAATGTGTTAGTCCCCGCCCAGCGCAAACAACTGATTAGAGCGCTCGAAAACGAAATGCTAGAACATGCAAAGAATCTTGAGTTTGAACAGGCGGCGGCAATCAGGGACGAGATCGCGCGGATTAGGGACAATAATTTATAGCGTAAACTCAGGCTTCCAGTATCAGCAGTGTTTTTGGGTCAAGCTTCATCGCCATGGATCTTGATACATGCGTATTCCTGTCTTTGGAAATCGAAAGCTCTATGTGTTCCTGTTTTGGCTGAAGAACAATCACGACATCGATATTGTTTATGAAGCTGCCAAGCACTACGGGGATATTTTCCTTATCGAACAGCGCCTGTGAAGAATCGTCCTTTATTGAGCAGCTGTACCAGACAGACAATCCCATTTCTGTAGCGAAAATTTTTACTGCTTCAATGCATTCCCTGCTTGCGCGGGTAAAATCAAAACCGTCGATAATTATCGAATTGGCTTTAAAACCGCCTTCTATTATCATGGCGCGAAGGCTGCGGAGTATCTGCTCTATGGTAACTCCGTCCTGGTTAAAGTTCATCAGTACGCGATTTTTCACAAGATCGTTTTTGATCTCATCGGTGTTTTCCAGGTTTTTTTTGCTGATAAACTCGCTGAAGATATCTTCATACCATGCAAGCACATAATGGGTGTGCTGTGTAAATGAAACATGGATAACTTTTTTTTCCTGAAGGAGCTTGTCGAGGGCAAGCTGTACAAGCACCGATGTTTTCCCGATGCCTGCCTGAGAGGCAATAATACCTATCTCTCCGGCTTTTAAACCGCCGTTAATAGACTGCTCAAAAATACGCAGGGGGCTGCGTTTGATCAGTTCATCTTTTACCATTATTGCTTCTCCCTTTTCTTTTTATCTTCCGCCTTTTTAATTAACTCTTCAGATATGTTAACTGGTACTTTTGCGTATTTTTCAAACTCCATTGTAAACTCTGCCTTGCCCTGTGTAAGTGAGCGAAGTACTGTCGAGTAACCGAACATTTCGCTTAGGGGAACTTCGGCTTCCACGCGTGAAAAATGCCCGTCTTCGGCGGACGATAAGATCATACCACGCCTTTGGTTTATAGAGCCAAAAATGTTTCCCTGAAACTCGGTGGGGCTTTCCACCACAACCTTCATGATTGGCTCAAGGATGACAGGATTCGCCTTGCTGTAAGCTTCACGGAATGCGCCGATGGCGGCAGACTGGAACGCGATATCAGATGAATCTACGGAGTGGCTCTGGCCGTCGTTTATTACACAGCGGATATTTACTACAGGGAAGCCGATAAGGCTGCCTTTTTTACACGCTTCCTTAAAGCCCTTGTCGCAGCTTGGCACATATTCAGTGGGGATTGTCCCGCCCTTGACCATGTCGGCAAATTCATAATCGCCGTCCGCGTATGTTTCCATGTAGCCTGCGACTCGTCCAAACTGGCCTGCGCCGCCTGTCTGTTTTTTGTGGGTGTAATTGAACTCCGCCTTTTTTGTGATGGTTTCGCGGTAGGCGACCTGCGGCATTCCGGTATCAACTTCGCTCTTGTATTCCCGCCTCATTCTTTCGATGTATACCTCAAGATGAAGTTCGCCCATCCCCTTGATAATTGTCTGGTTTGACTCCGGGTCGACATAGGTTTGAAACGTCGGGTCTTCCTTGGTAAAGCGGTTAAGCGCCTTTGCCATTTGATCCGCGCTTTTCTTGTCTTTTGGCGTAACGGCGAGCGAGATAACTGGAGAGGGAACAAACATCGATGTCATGGCGTAATTCAGGTCTCCTCCGCAGAATGTATCGCCGCTTGCGCATTCTATTCCAAAGAGAGATACGATGTCGCCGGGAGAGCCCTCATTGATGTCCTCCATTCTGTCTGCATGAAGGCGCACGAGACGGCCAACCTTGAATTTTTTCCGCGACCTTATATTTAAAAGCTCATCGCCCTTTTTCAACTTACCCTGGTAAATACGGACATAAGTAAGCTGACCATACTTGCCGTCTTCAAGTTTAAAGCCCAAAGCCACAACAGAGCTTTTCTCGTTTGAAGAAAGCTCGATTCTATTTTCGTTATTATCCAGATCCAGAGCATAATTCTTTACTTCTGTGGGGTCGGGAAGAAAGTGCGTTACCCCGTCCAAAAGGGGCTGAATCCCCTTGAACTTGTAGGCAGAGCCCAGCATGACGGGTACAAACTTTTCAGAGAGCGTTCCCTTGCGGATTGCTGTGTAGATCAGATCTTCCGTGATTACTTCGCCGGCAAGGAATTTTTCCGCAAGTTTGTCGGAAAACATGGAAACCGCATCCAGCATTTCTTCGCGGTACTTGTCTGCGTCTTCCTTTAAATGACCGGGGATTTCCGCATTACGGATTGACTCCCCCTGAGCGCCGTCAAAGTAGACGGCTTTCATCGTAATAAGGTCAATTACGCCGCTGAATTTGTCTTCCAGCCCGATGGGGATTTGGATCATTACCGCGTTCAGGCCGAGTTTTTCACGGAGCTGTATCCGTACCTTAAACGGATTTGCCCCGGTTCTGTCGCATTTGTTAACGAAAGCAATCCGCGGCACATTGTAGCGCTTTAACTGGCGGTCTACGGTTATGGACTGGGACTGCACTCCGCCAACCGCGCAGAGAACCAGTACCGCGCCGTCAAGAACCCGCAGGGAGCGTTCTACTTCAATTGTAAAGTCTACGTGTCCCGGCGTATCAATAAGGTTGATGGTATGGTCTTTCCAGGTAACCTGGGTCGCGGCGGACTGGATTGTGATACCGCGCTCCCGTTCAAGTTCCATATGGTCCATTGTCGCCCCGACTCCGTCCTTGCCCCGGACTTCGTGAATGGCGTGAATTTTCTTGGTGTAGAACAGAATGCGTTCTGACAGGGTGGTTTTCCCCGAATCTATGTGCGCACTAATTCCAATGTTTCTCATTCTCCGGATCGTATCAGAGACACAGTCCGGGGCTGCATTCGTATCGCTATTAATGCTCATGTCAGTCCGCTCCTTCTTTTGCGAAATATGCCTGCATACGGTAAAAGATATCAAAGTTTGCAAAGATTTTCAATATGAGCCCTTCAATATCTTTTCCACATGTTGTCAACAAGGGAAAAAACATGTATTTAAGGATTTTCATTATATAAATAGGTTTTAATTCCAATAACCAAATCGCGTAATTCCTTATGTAGTAAGGAATTAGCGTTATGCGTTATATGAAAATCTTATTCATAAATATACTATGTTATGATTATTGATACACCTGCAGATTTATACAGGCATTATACACATGTTATCCACATTATTTGGAGCTATCTGGCAGAGCCTTCATCTTTTCTTTAAGTTCAAGGAGCATAATGTCTGCTGTTGTGTCGGATTTCTCCAGTTCGGCAAATTTTCTTTCCAGGTTTGTGCCCCTGCTAAGGTCGTCAAGCTCTTTGGATGCATCCGCCATCGCTTCCATCTGGTCTACCTTGGCAGCCATGCGGTCGAATGCCTCAAATGCGCTCTTATTGCCGGATACCGTAGAAATAGTGTCCTGAATCTTCTGCTGGGCTTCGGCTCTTTTTGCCCTTGCTATCAGCAGGTTTTTCTTGCGCTGGGCTTCTTCGATCTTGTTCTGAAGCTCCCTAAGGCTTTCCTTAAGATGTTCCACAGAGGATTTCTGGGACTCCCACTGTTTCAGGTACTCTGCTGCTGCATTATCGTATTCCTGTTTGCGCAGAAGGGCTTCCTTCGCAAGGTCGTCTTTGCTGTTATTAACAGCCAGCATTGCTTTGCGTTCCCATTCCCTGGACTGGGCAAACTGGTTATCTTTTTCGCGTTCCAGTTTTTTCTCGTCCGCAATGGCCATTGCTACGGCTTTTTTGGACTCTATAAGCTGCTCATTCATCTCAATAATGAGCTGATTTAACATTTTTTCCGGTTTTTCAGCTTTGCCAATCATCGAGTTCACATTTGCGGCAATAAGGGTTTTAAGTCTTGAAAAAATACCCATGTCAGCCCTCCGCTTTTTCCCTGTATTTTGAAAGTATTGGATAATGCTGAGCTAAAGCCAGACTGAACGAGTCCAAAGATGCCCTGAAATCCTCATAATCCATAGAGTTATAAAGTAAAGAATCGACCAGAACGACCTTGTTGTTTTCCAGTGCGTAAGCGCCGTGGATTAAATCCGTTGCGTTAAGCTCAAGCAGTGTTTTGTAAAGCGTCAGCTGGTTGTTCTTCGGGATATCCATGATTTCTGCCCTGATAATAACAAGAGGTTCAGCCTGCATCACCGCCACACCCTGTAAGGAGTGTTCTTCATCGTCCAATAACCAGAGGTTATTTTCGATCTGCTGATACGTATACATCAGATCTATCAAATACTGTTCGATTTTACTGTCTGCCATGATTTTCCCTTATCCCAATAAGACTTGCCCGGCATCGTCAATCGCAAGAATGCTTTTGCACTCAGAACACCGGAAACGCCCAGCTTTTACAGCTTTTAGCTTTTTGTAACAGATAGGACAGGAGACTACTTTTGGGAATATTGATGGTTTTTCTCTTGTATGGTCCGAGTTAAAGTAGTTTATCGAGTCATCAAGGCTGTCCCTGATATTAAAGAACTGGGAGAAACCGAGAAGCTGGAAAACCTCATAGACTTTCGGCTGTATATCCAGCAGTACCAGGTCTCCGCCCTGCGGTTTAACCGATTTTAAAAATGTTGTAAAAGAGCCAATACCTGTAGATGAAACGTAGTTCAAACCGCCGCACTGGAATATTAACCTGACAAAGCCGGACTCTATAGCTTTCTGAACGCGTTTCTGGAAAAAATTAGAATTGTATGTATCGATATACCCGGTCAATGTCATTAGCAGACACCTGGGGGCATCATTGATTACATCAATCTTTATTTTTAGGCTGTCATCTTTCTCGTCGTCAAATCCGGGAACGATATCATTATTAGGCATGTTACATCCTTACTTCTTGCATCTCCCTGCTTGACCCTGGCCAAGCGAAGATACGAGTCTTTCCTCCGCTAACTGCAGTGAGATTACTATCCATATTAATCATATTCATTATCGGTCTGTTTGTCAATAATACTTCGCTGATAATTGTTATGGAAGATTTCATGGTATAATTCGGCATGCTTTTACAAGATATCAGAATAGTCCTGTGCAGAGCCTCAGAACCCGGCAATGTGGGGGCGGTATGCCGGATTATGAAAAACATGAACCTGTCTGAGCTAAGGCTTGCAGCTCCCATACCCATGGAAACAGAAAAAATCCTGGCAAGGGCTGTTCATGCCGCCGATGTCTGGGAAAATGCCGGACATTTTGATAGTTTGGCTGAAGCAGTCGCCGATTGTTCAATTGTAGCAGGAACTACCCGCCGCCGGGGTCACGACAGGAAGAGTGTTTCAATGACTCCAAGGGCTTTAGCGTCTTTTTTTGCAGAACATCCGGGGCCCGCAGCCATCGTTTTTGGCAATGAAAGGACAGGCTTGGACGATTCCGAGCTGAAAATATGCAATCTTGCCTCTCATATCCCGGTTTCGGATGCCCAGCCCTCTTTAAACCTGTCCCATGCGGTGCAAATTTACGCTTATGAGCTGTTCCTTGCCCTTCAAACCCAGGCTGCGGTAAAGGGCGAGTGGCAGGCTATGAGGCAGGCTGAGATTTCCGAACTCACATGTTCGATTACCGATACTCTGGAAAAACTCGGGTTTTATAAAAACCCCGTAAAGGAAATGCAGACCCGGTTTTTACAGGATATTATTTCCCGCGCCGGGCTTTCGGAGCGCGAAGGCCGCTATCTAAAAGATATTTTTGTTAAAGCCGCAAGAATGGGAAGCATGTAGCGAGTTTTTACATTTTTTGTTATTATGTATGTAACATACAGGAGTAAGCAAATGAGCGAGATTCTGGATATTTCCGAAAAGAAAAAATTGATAGAAGCCAACTGGCGTATGGAAGACCTGAATGAAGTCCCCTTTGTAATAGAAGTCGGTCCCATGCACATGGCTACCAAAAAATACTATAACAATCCGGATGCCGAAATTGAGTGGGCCGAGAATCACAACCGCCTGAGGGACGGCGTATATGATTACGGTTTTCCCAATATCAAACCCAATCAGGGTATCAATATCATTGCAGGCGCATTTGGCTGTGAGTGCAAGGCCAATGACGAGGCAGACCCCTGGGTTGAATGCCTTATCCGTGAGGAAAATGCCGAGGACGTATTTAAACTGAAAGTCCCCGATCCTGTTAATAACCCGTATTTTGAGCAGGCATGGAAGCATGTAGAGGCGCTTCAGGCAAAATCGAAAATGCCGCTGCGTGTTATTAATGTTCCCTCTCCGCTTGTTACGGCTTCGCTAATCTGGGAATATACCTCGTTTATAGAAGCAACGCTTATTTTCCCTGACGAAGTTCACGCGCTATTAGATAAGATAACCGAAGCGACCATCGGCTACATTAAGGAAATGTTCAAGCGCATAACAAACCTTTACAGCGTAAGCCATGAGTTCTGGTATGTTCCAAGGGAAGCCGGTATCCGGGTCAGCGACGATACTGCGGCGCTTTTTTCGCCTGGTTTGTACCGTGAGTTCGGCGTTAAATACAACGCGATGATAGCGAAGGAATTCGGCGGCATAGTGGTTCATTCGTGCGGCGATGTGTCCAATGTCGCAGAGGCGATGATGGAAATTCCGGGGCTTAAGGGTCTGGACTTTACTATCCCGCAGGTGCAGAACTGGGAGAAAGTCCGCGATGCCGTATCGGGGAAGACGCCGCTTGCCCTGCGCCATTTTTACTGGGATCATATTGACGACGGAGTAACGGATCTGGCTGAATACTCAAAGAAACTGATTGATTTCTTCGGGCGCAAGGGGGTGTTTATTCAAACATCCACCCAAACTAGGGAAGAGGCAATTGCGCTTGGTAAGGAATTACACAAGGTACTGTCGGTTTAAATTGACTGCGGTGAAAAATGCTGTTTACTAAAAAACGATCAGACGGTACATACATAAAAAACCTTCATTTTTTTACCAGAGTTATGCCCTATTTAATGCCAAAACGCTCGGATGCCTGCATTTATTTTGAGCAGGAGTTTGATGTTACAAATACGATAAAATATGTACACAAGAGGCTGAAGGACAGAAGCGAAATAAAAATAACCATGTTTTATATCATCCTTTATGCAGCATTACGTGTCATTGCGCAAAGGCCGAACTTAAACCGCTTTGTCTCCGGTTTCAGGTATTACCAGCGGAATCGCATTTCTTTTAATTTTGTGGCAAAACGGAATATGAGCGATGACGGAGAAGAGGTTAATGTTACAATGTCTTTTTCCCCGCTTTTAACACTGGAGGAATTTTCCAAAAAGGTACATGAACATATCATGTCGCTAAAGGGCGGCACAGGAACGAGTACGGAAAAGGCGAATAACATTGTAGCGCATTTGCCCCGTTTTTTGATCAAGTTTGTCGTGTGGATAATTAGATTCCTTGATTATCATAACGGGCTTCCCAAATCGGTGATTGATTCTCTGCCGTTTTTCAGTACGGTATTTTTCACCAATGTGGGCAGCGTCGGAATTGACGCGCCGCTTCATCATAATTTTGAAATCGGCAACTGCGGGATTTTCTGTGCAATTGGAAAGATCAGGAAAGTGAACGTGCTTAACACAGACGGTACTGTGGAAACGCGCAGCAAGGTAAAAATTACTTTTACCTACGACGACAGAATCACGGATGGTATTTACTGCGCGCGTTCCCTTGATATGGTACAGGATTTTGTCGAAAATCCCGAGAAGCTCGAAGTCCCCCTCGAGCTAACAGCGGAACAGATAGAGAAAATCGGCCTTGTATCTTAGCGCCGGCTATTGACCCCAGTTAACGATTCCGTTCTCCAGAATCTGGCGTGCCATCTCTATAGTGACTTCGTATAATGCAGAATCCGATCTGACAGAAGTCTCCAATGCCCTTGCTACCTGCAGGTTAAGTTCTCTTTTTGGGATTGTGTACAATACGTAGGCAGTGTAAGAGTCCGTGTAAACGTCTTTCAGATCAGGGTCATACCTGCGGTTTAATGACCACCAGTCTGACATTCGCTGTGCGCCGGAATAACTCACGTTGACAATGGCATTAATAACGCTGTCTATTTGCTGCTGATAGGTATTTGTTCCAATTCCCGCCGGGAAATCGTTCAGCCCGGTTGTTTGCGCGGCAGCGTCTACCTTTGCCTGATACTCACTGACAATTGTGGTTCGCAGCATTGCCCCGATGCGCTGCTGGGCGCTGAAGTTATCGGCCCAGTTAAGTACGAACTGCAGATTATGACCCGTCTCTTCGCCGACTATGCAATATGAATCCTGATATTCAGACTGGGATTGCAGCCTGGGAATACCCTGTCCTATATAAGTTCTGACCCAGTTGGGAGTAGATACGCCCGTCGCCGTTCCCTTGTTTTCAAGTTCTACGTTTCTAACTCTCGGCTTGGAGGCGCAGCCTATCAATGTAATAATGACAATAACAAAAAGCGCCGCTATCGCCAGATTCGTTTTTTTCATAAATATCTCCTCGTATTATTAATATAACCAAAAAATCCCAAAAAACAATATTATCATAATTTTTGGGTTTAATCCTATATAAAAATCTGATAATATATCATGCATGTACGGTTCATGGGTAGTAATTATACTTATTATAATTTCCTCGATACCTGTGATAGCCGTGTACGTCTGGTTTCGTATTGCAAAATACCAGTTCTCACTTGTCTGGTTATTGTTCGCCCTGCTTGCCGGCGCTGCCGCGTTTTTCCCTGCGCTTATTCTGCAGAATTTTTTGAATTTCCGCCTTTTTTCCGGTGCAAGGATGGAACTTTTTTATCAGATTTTTATCAGGATTGCATTCACAGAAGAATTAAGCAGATTGTTGATGCTGATCGTTTTCTTTTTAATCAGCGAACGCGCGGCAAGAGATACAGACAGGTCTCTCTTCTGGGCAGATATAAGGAAGGGAACAGCTGCCGGCCTTGTCGCCGGCCTTGGTTTTGCTATCCTCGAAAACGCTGTTTATGCGGCTTCCGACATGGGCATTATATTGCTGCGCATGGTTACTGCCGCCCCTCTTCATGCCGCATGCGGTTCTCGCGTTGGCGCCGCAGCGGTACTGCTCCGCACCAATCCCGTACAGGCTATTCTCCGCCTGCTTACCGCTACGGCGATACACGGCGTTTATAACTTCATGGTTACAATACCCGGCCTGCCCTCGCTTATTGCGATTCTTATTGCCTTTTCCGCATTATTTACATCGATAATGATTATCCGCAAACCGGTACAGCCGGCAGAGCAAAATAACCCTTGACACTACTTCTTTAAACTGGCATATTTATCGGTACGACGCAGGATAGAGCAGTTGGCAGCTCGTCGGGCTCATAACCCGGAGGTCGTAGGTTCGAGTCCTACTCCTGCTAATTAGTTTAACATAAACAGATAATTCGTTTTTTGCCAATCAAGTTTAAACATTCGCAACCCAATGTAGGACTCGAAGGGTTTGGTACGCCGACCGGCAGGGAGGTAAGGCGCACAGGACGTGCGCCGCCAGTGCCGAACCCCGGCCTGTAAGCCCGTAACAGGAGGGAAGGCGAATCCTACTCCTGCTAGAAAAGCGGCGCTTCGTTTACGGAGCGCCGCTTTTTTATTCAAAAAAAAACTACTATAAATATATTATCTGGAAAAGCACTTGACTTATTGTCAACCATAGTTTACTATTTATTATAGACAGTAAAAATCAATGAATATTGAATATCAGGTTTATGAAACCGAAGTTTATACGAAATGGTTCGCATCTTTGAAAGACGAAAGAGCCAAAGCACGTATAGACAAAAGAATTGACCGTGCCAAATATGGTAACTTCGGAGATTGGAAAACCGAAGCTGGAGAAGTCAGGGCTATGAGAATTGATTACGGTCCAGGCTATCGTCTTTATTATGTTATTAAAGACGGAA
>Ga0123356_10003252_pt1 | contig 17067 bp, 12 predicted proteins | sample TergutEmb28metaG_2_FD_92546 | JGI IMG/M metagenome (GOLD analysis project Ga0123356, IMG submission 92546) | Embiratermes neotenicus P3 segment gut microbial communities from Petit-Saut dam, French Guiana - Emb289 P3 | ecosystem: Host-associated > Arthropoda: Insects > Digestive system > Gut ...
AGGGTATATATCCCACGATAATTGGGGCCTCAGTATCAGCAGTATACCCGAAAGTCAATTTCCGGAAAGATATCGTTGTGCGATTCTAAAAGCGACACGAAGCTCTCGTCTATCCGCCGCTCCTTGAGCTGCTCGTAGAGCCTGATGAAGCTTGCTATGTGTTCCTTTACTCTGCGCGTTGCGTATTCTACCGTTGTTCCCGTTTTCATTATGAAGGCCCAGTCGCTTGATTCGGCCAGCAGCAGTTCTCTTGCCATTTGGTTCAGCGTGCGGATTTCCAATTTGTCGCCGGTGTGGTTAAACTCTTTGGCGCACTCTCTCATTCTGTCTTCCAAGCGGTGCAGGTGCGGGTATATCCACTCGTTGGTTTCGTTGAGCCACATGTGCGAGTACCCTCCGTCGCCCCAGCTTGAGAACGCCGGCGCGCAGGTGTGGCTTGCGGGGTGCTTGTCTAAATACTCCGACGGTGTTGTCAGTTGGAACGTATTCTGTTCCAGCGCGCATTTGCGGATGAGGTAGTTTAGCCACTCGGGCCCCTCGAACCACCAGTGGCCGAAGAGTTCGGCGTCGTACGGGGCTACGATTATTGGCGGCTTGTGTGATGATTTTGCGATCTCTTCGATCTGGTTCACCCGTTTGTACATGAAGTCGGAGGCGTGTACGGCTGCCCGTGACAGCGCTTTTTCTCTGTCGTAAAGCGCTTTTTCCGGCTTGTGCTTGTCGGTTACGCGGTGGTACTTTACGCCGGTGTTGATGCGTATGCCGGCCGGGTCTATGTATGGGGCTATGCAGCGCATGTCGAGGTCGTGCCCTATATCCTTGTGGAATTCACGGTAGTGCGGGTCTCCCGGGTAGCCCTCGTCGGCGCTCCAGACCGAGCGCGAGCACTCGATGTCCCGCGCGAACGCGGCTACGGGCGCCTCTTTGCATCTTACGGGCGCAAAGACGCCCGTTGGCGGCCTGGGGTCGGCGTTCAGCAGGCCGTGCGTTTCCATGAATAAATATTTGATGCCGCTTCTGTCCAATATGGTTTCTAACCCGCGGTAGTAGCCGCACTCGGGAAGCCAGATGCCTTTCGGCCGGCGGCCGAAGAATTTGTCGTGCGACCTGACGGCGACCTCGATTTGCGCGCGCACCGCGTTGTAGTTTGACTGCATGTTGGGCAGGTAGCCGTGCGTGGCCGCGCAGGTTATTATCTCCAAACTGCCGGCGTCCTGCAAGTTTTTAAAACCGGTGATGATGTTGCGGCCGTAGCGGTCGGTAAAAAAATGTTTGCACAGAGAGAACCGCTCCAAGTACATGCGCGCGGTGCGGTTCATAACCGCGTCGTACCGCGTCCGCCTGACCTCCTTGCCCGCGAGTTCTATCAGCCTGTTTATATGGTTAAGGTAGCGCTCCTGCAGGAGTTCGTTGGCGAGCATCGAGCAGAGCGTGGGCGTAAGCGACATCGTTATCTTGAACGGTATGCCGTCCGCTGTTAGATTATTAAAATATGACAGCAGCGGAATGTAGGTCTCGGTGATAGCCTCGTAGAGCCAGTTCTCCTCCATCATGTAGCTGATCTCCGGGTGGCGTATGTACGGCAGGTGGGCGTGCAGGACTATGCAGAGGTAGCCTCCGGGTGGATTGATGGTGGTGTTCGCCGTCATTACGGTTGCGTTTCCGTGTTGGTGGCGGCCTTGCAGAACTCACCGGAGCTTGGGGACGGCGTGTATTCGTGCCCCTTACACTCGTCGATGTACCGCCCGCATTGCGTGATGAGGTTGTCGAGCATTGCCGAGAGTGTGTCGGTTTGCCGTGGACGGTTATCATCATGCCGGAGATTATTATTCTGCCGTTGATGATTATTATCCTGCCGCTGGTTATTATCCTGCCAATGATTATCATCCTGCCGGTGACGGTTATCATCCTGCCAATGATTATCATCCTGCCGGTAACGGTTACCGTCCTGCCGCTGACTATGGTTATCATCCGGCCAAAATTTGGTATTGTTGAGCCAGTGGCTGTTTTCGTCTAACCATCGGCGGTTATCGTTTTGCTGCTGATTATTATTATCCTGCCGGAGATTGTTATTATCCTGCCACTGATTGTTATTATCGTCATGCTGCTGCCGGTGGTTATTTGCGTTGTGGCGCAGCTGTTCCTGCACTCTCACGACTTCGTCGTTTCCTACGTGCGCCGTTCCCTTGTCGGGGAATACGCTCACTCTTGTTACTTCTTTCGGCATTTCCCAGTAGACGAATGTATTTTGCGGGTCTTTTGGTATTGCCCGTACGTATGTGTCGTCATAGCTTTTGGGGATGTCTGTGGGCAAAGAGTATGCCGGGGCGTTTGGCGGCGCTTGGGTTTCCTGCTTTGCGGGGTTTTCCCGCACCGTATCTGCGCGCAGTATGTTTTTCAATACCCGCGAGAGCGCACGGTTTTTTTTACTTATCATCTCCTAGACGCGTCCTGTTGGAACCAGTTGCGGCCGCCATTTATACCCAATTGAAATTTTACGAAATTTTCGCTGTATCCCGAGTACCGCGCGTCGGTTCTTTGGCCGATGTCGATTGCTATGTCGACCGTTCCGCCGTCGTTTGCGATTGGCAGCCCCACGCCGAGCGTGGCCGCGTACTCGTGAGAGCCTGCCGTCGTCCCGGGCAGTGATGTGTACCGGAATCCGGCGCTATAACTTATTATTTCCCAGTATGCCGCGCTCAGTTTGTTTGCAGTAGGGATGAAGCGCGCGCCGGCCGACATACCGTAGACCCGCTCCGGCTCCATTGCCTCGAAGCTGTTTTCGTAGACTTCCCACAGCGTGCAGTGCGCGTCGGCCGCGAAGAGCCAGTGTTCGCTTGCGGCGTAGGCCGCGCCGATGTTGATTGCCGGCGGCAGGTCTACGGAGAATTTCCCAGTTCTTAACGGCTCGATTATGGCGGAGGACGCCCCCTCGCGGCGGATATATTCGCGGGTCAGGTTTCCGTTGTCGCTTCCGGGCATGATGTACTCGGCCGCGGCGGCGAGCGTGACCTTCTCGTGAACCGGAACCTGTACGCCGAAGCGGATGCCGTCGCTCACGAAGTTCGACGTAACCGTCTCTATGGCGCTCGCGCGGTATTGCGCTTGCCTGCCCTCGTCGTCGTCGTAGCGGAATATAGACTCGAAGTGGTCGCGGTAGTCTCTGTTGAAGTAGAGCCGCTCGTAGGCGAGCCCGAGGCTCAGGCCGTTTTTGAAGCGGAACGCCCAGCCGGCCTGCCACGCGGTGAGGCCGCCGCTGCGGCTGTGCTCTATGGTGGCCGACTTGTAACCGGCCAGATTGTCCTGCAAAACCTCGGTAGTGTAGAAGTTGAGGTTGGCGTCGTAGCGCTGCTGCATGGCGAAGCCGAGGTTTCCGGCTTTACCGATGGGAATGATGAGCGACAGCAGCTTGGGCGCGTAGCCGGAGACCGTGCTTGTGTTGCTGCCCTCTTTGATGGTTACCGAGTTGAACGCGACTAACGCCGCGAACATCGAACGGCTGCCGATAGCCGCGTTGGCCGGGTTGAGGCTCAGCCCCCAGTTTTCGTCCGCCACCGCCGCCCCGCTGCCGCCCATGGCCGCCGCGGCGCCGGTAACGGCGTGGTCGGGAAGCCCAAGCGGGTACCGCAGGCCAAGGGGGGAGTAGGCTGATGCCGCCGTGCACAGGAGCAGCACGGCAACGGCGGCTGACTTGAATGCCGCGGTGTGCCGGACAGTGCGCGCTGTACAAGCGCCGTGATTATCAACAAAAAACGTATTGTGACTGTTCATTTATATTTTACTTTCCCTATTGTGAACGTGACGGGGTGAAAATAGTTTCAATTTTAGCCGGTTTGTCCCACAGAATCGTACTGTTATCCGCGACGGGGCGCAGGTATACATAGATGTGGCTTTTATTCCTGTCGATAGCGCTCCTCAACTGGAACTTGATATCGTGCATGTTAAAAGGGGTCGTCGGCGCCGTAGTGCGGGCCATATCGAAGTGCAGGCGCAGTGAGTTAGCGCGCGCCCCTGCTGTGGTGTCGGCCGCGTAGTCGTTGGTCGTCAGCAGAGTGTCTAAGATGACCATCCTGTAATTGCCGATGATGCCGGACGCGAACGCGCTTTCGTCATCGCCTTCGGCGCTCTTGTCACGGTTGGCGCTGACGGCGATCACCGCGTTGATGAGCTCCTTGCGCCTGCCGTCGCTGTCTGTGGCGCCGGGGGAGTCCAAAATATCTCTGATGTTTATTCTGAACACCGCGGTGCGCATCGTCTGCTGCGACGAGAAGGCGGTGCCGGCGCGCTCGGCGCCGTTGGCCTCAAAGGCGGTGAAGCGTGCGATGCCCGGTATGGAGTCGCGCAGAATTCTCATGTTTTTGTTCACTTCAGCCTCTACCATAAGAACCACGTAAGGCGTTTGCATACGGCGCATGGGGCCGGCGGAGTCTGCTATGGTGAACGCGAAAGCGTGAAAGTCGTCGTGGTTTTCCGAGATACGGGTACTGAATATCTTTTGAACAAGGGCGTTTGGCAGCGGAATAGAGTCGATCCTGTCGTTCAGGGCGAACTTGCCCAGCTCAGTCATGGGATTGCCGTCCTCATCAAGGCAGGGGTAGCCTAACTCCTCGCACTTTGAGCCGAAGTTGGCGATGTCGGTCCTGTCGACCGGCCTCAGGTCGACGAGCGTGTCGCTCGGGAATACCGATATCTGCTGGCCCTGCGACGCGGCGGTGTCGGCCGCGCGGAAGTAGAGGTAGGCTTTCAGAGGCGTGGCGTCGGCCTCATAGAGCCGCGACCTGCGCTCTGCCGGAAACGCGCCCACCCGGAATTGCGCGTGCGCGGCCAGCGTGTCCCCGGTCTCCCGGTTGATTCCGACCGGCACGATCCCCGCGAGCTGCGTGCTGAAAGCCGCGTTCGCCGCCGCCGGCAGGCTGAGGACGGAGTCCGCCGCCTCCGCGCCGAGGTCGATGCGGACGAATCCAGTGTCTATGTTCGTCAGCCTCTGGTCCATGTCTCTGACTACAAGGCTCCCCGCCCCGGTGATGACGTCGGAGCGCTCGCACCCGAGTAAAAAAGCGCATAAAACCGTAAAAACGCCAAAAAAAGATCTATTTAAGCGCATTATTGCCCTTTTTTCGTAAATGTTTCGTTGATTGACCCATAGAGGAAACGTTCCTAATGTGCCCTATAAATATAGAATATAGGTTAAATAATAGTGCAATGTCAAATTTTATGCGAAAATTAACCGGTGTCGGCACCGGCATATTATATATTATATATTGTGGGATGTTTACCCTTTTTAAACAAATCCTAAGTTGCAAGGCGGATTAATATATGGAAAATGCGGATAACAGCGCAAAACATACAGTTTTGGTGGTAGACGACGACGAGACTATCTGCGACCTCCTTACAGCGGCGCTGGCCTCGCGCTACAGCGTCACTTCCTGCCTGACCGGCAAGGAGGCCATCCGGCTCATCGGCGAAAACAACTTTGACCTGATCATCACCGACCTGGTCATGCCGGACGCCACGGGCATAGACGTTCTGGCATACGCCAAGAGCCGCGACGAGTTCGCCGAGGTCCTGATGATCACCGGCAACGCCTCGGTAGACTCAGCAGCCGCAGCCATCAACCAGGGCGTGAGCTCGTACATGATCAAGCCGTTTTCGATCCCCGAGCTGCGCGGGCGGGTAGAGAAGATGATTGCGTCGCGCGTGTTCCACCTCAGGAGCCTGCAGCTTATGAAGAGTTCAGACCTCTTCGACCCGGCGGTGAAGGGGCACATAGACGACATAACGTCGCTCTACCACTTCACCCGCAAACTGATGCTTTCGCTCGAGATCGCGGAGGTGATGCGCATCGTCCTTGAAGAGGTAAACAGCAAGGCCAACGCGGAGTGGTGCTCTATTGAAGTCGACATGCTTGAATACCGGGAGGTCTACTCCATGCCGCAGACGGGCGAGGCGGGGCGCGACCTGTTAGACAAGGTGTTCGCCGATAACTGGTACAGTGCGTTTCAGTTTATAAACAAGGAGAGCTTTGAAAAGGGCGAGATTCAGCACTACATATACAAGGGCCGCAGCGGCGAGTTCCGCGCGCTGTCCGAATACAGGTGCAGAAACTATCCGCTGATAGTAACGGGCAAGTCCATAGGCACCCTCTCGGTGTGGACGGCGGCCGACGCGCAGATCGACCACCGCCTGGACCAGTACCTGCACATCCTGACCTCCATTACATCGCCCGTGATAGAGCACGTGTACGCCGACTTGCAGGCGCGCTTTCAGGCGAAAACCGACGGCCTGACCGGCATAGCGAACCACCGCCACTTTTACGAGGCGCTCGAGCGCGAGGTGGCGCGCGCAAACCGCAAAAAGAGCAAGTTCTCGCTCGTTCTGGCCGATATCGATAACTTCAAGATGATAAACGACACGTTCGGCCACCAGGTGGGCGACGCGGTCATAATAGAGCTGACCAAGCGCCTCAGCGCCGGCGTCCGCACCGGCGACATAGTGGCGCGCTACGGTGGCGAGGAGTTCGGGATGATACTGCCCGACACCGACCTTGACGGCGCGGTGGTATTGTCAAACAGGATATGCGAATCGGTAGCGTCCACGCCGTTCACCGAGTCCCACCACTCCCTCAAATGTACGGCAAGCTTCGGCCTGACGGTGTACGACGGAAACGCGCCTTGCAAAAAGGGCGAGTTGATATTCAAGGCCGACCAGGCGCTGTACAGGTCGAAACGCGAAGGAAAAAACAGGGTTACTGTAAGTGACGGATAAACAGAGCATCCAGCGATTGATGATAGTCACCGGCGACGACAACTTCGCCATCGAGTTGTCGCACGACAACTATTTGAAGCGAATCAAGGCTCGCCACGGAAAAGACGCGGAGTATGTGGTGGAGGTGTTTGATTCGGTCAATGAGCGCGTCGGCAACTTCATGTCGCGGGCGATGACGGCGTCGCTGTTTGGGGAGATACGCGTGTACTGCGTGCTGCACGCGCAGGAACTGTCCGAAAAGGACTTGACTGCGCTCGACAAATCGCTGGATTACGAAATACCGGACGTATACATATTCATCGCTGCCGAGTACGACAACAAGGATGCCGCCAAAAAGAAGGCCGCCGGGGATAAGATCAGCAAAACCCTGCGGTTAAAAAGCCGCGCCGACGACGCATCAATTGCAATTAAGAGTTGTATAAGGCCGTATGACGAGAAGATCGCGCCCTGGATTGTCGAGCAGGTTCCGTTGCTGCTTGATCGCTATATAGGTACTCCCGAGGCGGAAATTTTGGCCGATATGGTCGAGTACGAACTCTTAATCTCCGAGCTGAAAAAGATAGACTTGGCGCTGGAGCCGGGCGCGCGGATTGACAAAAAAATCATTGAGGAGGTCGTTGGCGCTACAAAGACGATGAACCAGTTTGATCTCGTCAAGGCGTTGGGCAAAAGAGACTTGCCGGCCGCGCTCAATATCCTGGATTCGCTTTTCGCGACAGATTTTGACGCACCGCTCGTTGTTTCCGCGGTGTTCAAGCACTTCTGGGCGCTTATGAAAATAAGGAAATATTTGAAGAGAAATCCGCACCTCATCAAGCAATACAACTCCAGAGGTTTCGGCAAGGATTCCCCACAGCAACTGGCAGCGATTGAGATAGGCATCGCGGTGGGGCTGCTCACCGAAAAGACTAAGGGCGGTGTGTACCCGAAGGTCATAAAAGACGGGATCGTCAATCAGGCCCAAAGTTTCAGCGAGAAGGGGCTGCGGGATATTATCGGGATGTTGCAGCGGTTTGACGTCGACGTAAAGACCGGAAAGACGGAGCCCATCCATGTGCAAATGCTGTGCTACAAGATAGCGCGGGCGGCGTGATGAGATATTTTTTCCGGGTGGAATACGACGGAACGCGCTTCGGAGGCTGGCAATACCAGCCCAACGCCATCAGCGTCCAGCAGCTTATAAACGAGTCGCTGACGATTATTTTGCGGACGCCGTGCAGCGTTACTGGCGCGGGGCGGACCGACGCGGGTGTGCACGCGCGGGGCCAGGCGGCGCATTTCGACGTTGATGAAGAGATTGATACCGAGCGCGTCACGTCGTCGCTGAACGCGCTTTTGCCCTACGATATCGCCGTCTACGGGATGACCGCCGTAAATGCCGACTTCCACGCCCGTTACTCCGCCGCGTCACGCGAGTACAAATACTATTTTGCCGACAGGAAGAGCCCGCTCAGCCATAAAAGGGCCTGGACGATATACTATCCCGTAGACTGGGACAGGATCAGCCGCGAAATAAAATGCCTTTCGGGCCCGCGTGATTTTACCGCGTTCTGCTCGTCCGGCGCCGATTCCAAGAGCATGGTGTGCGACATATCGTCCGCAAACGTATCGGCGCATGGCGACGGTACGCGGATTTTTACGATCAGGGCAAACCGGTTCATATACAAGATGGTACGCTCTCTGACGGGGACGCTTGTTGACATCGGCCGCGGGCGGCTGAACGATTCGTTAGACGACATCATCGCCTCGATGGACAGAAACAGGGCAGGGGAGACGGCGCCGGCCTGCGGGTTGGTGCTTGAGTGGGTTGATTATCCGGCGGAGGTTTGCCGGTGAGACAGAGACGCGCGCTTACCTCCACCGTCATCATTCTGGCCGCGCTCGCCATGACAGCCGGCTTCTTCGCCGGCGGCGAGATCATCCACATCATCTATACAAAAGAGCTGCGCGGTATTATCGACAGCGGAAACGACTATTTCGGCGGCATGTCAGCGGCTATATCGTCGGAGACGCTGGGCAAGCACGGCAAGCACCACAGCCACCTGATTGACGACTACCGTACAAACGCCATAGTCAAGGCGACGCGCAGGGTCGCGCCGAGCGTGGTCGGCATCGTCGTCACGCAGATACAGGTCGTCCGCAACCCTTACGCCGGCGATAATTTCTTCGACTTCTTCTTCGGCCCCAACATGCGCCAGCCGCGCTACCGCAAGATCGAGAACATCGGCTCGGGGTTTATCATCAGCGCCGACGGGTTGATTCTCACCAACTACCACGTTGTAAAAAACGCCTCGCGGCTCTACGTCAACCTGCCGGACGGCAATCGCGTCGAGGGCAAGATAGTGGGTACCGACGAACGCTCCGACCTCGCCGTGATATCGGCGTCGCTGCCGGAGGGGAGCAACTACCAGACGGTGGAGTTCGGCAACTCGGACAAGTGCCTGATAGGGGAGTGGAGCATAGCGCTCGGCAACCCGTTTTTGAACTTCATCAACGACGCGCACCCCACGGTGACGGTGGGCGTTATAAGCGCGCTCAACCGCAACTTCGCGCCGTCTGAGGGGGTTTACTACCAGGGCATGATCCAGACCGACGCGGCGATCAATCAGGGCAACTCCGGCGGGCCGCTTGTAAACGCGCTGGGTGAGGTTATAGGCATAAACTCGTTCATCTACACCGGCAGCGCGGCGCACACCGGGTCGGTGGGGATAGGGTTTGCCATCCCCATCAACAGGGCGCGGCGGGTGGCCGACGAACTGATAACACACGGGCGCCGCCGGCAGGTATGGACGGGAATCACCGTGCAAAACATCAACCGGTCGGTAGCCACGGCACTGAGCTACAACAGCGTGGAGGGCGTGGTAGTAGTAGGCGTGAAGCCGCAGAGCCCGGGGGAAACCGCGGGGCTCAGGTCGGGGGACGTCATCAACAAAATGGGAGGGCTGACAATACACAGCGCCGCCGATTTAGACGGCTTTTTCCTTGATTATTTCGTAGACGAGGCCGTAGACATAGAGTTTGTGCGCAACGGAAAAGAGATGGCGGTAAGGCTTGTGCTGAAAGAGTTTCCGGGTAATAGAAGGTGATGTTGGATTTTTGTTGATGTACAGATAAAATTTTTACTCGAAACTTGCCATTTAATGGCGAAATATGTATATTATGGTAAGAATATGAAACGAAAAACACTTAGAACGTATCATTAAATATTGCGATGAAACAATGCAAACAATCGCAATGGGAATATTGTCAGAAATTGCTTGATGAGGGTTAAAAAGGGAATCATTTCAAATGAATAGTAGTGGTATTAATAAATTTGTTGGGGAAAAAGTAGAAAATCTAAAGGATGCGTACATTAGAGCCCCGGAATTAATACTTGGCCATTATTATAACGAAAAAGAGAATTCCGAAGGATACCACGGACGCGAATTATTAGAACTTCTTCAGAATGCCGTAGACGCATTGGCGGAATCTGGCAACCGCGCAATTAGAACTGAACTCAAAGGCGATATTTTCACGTTCTCCAATAATGGCAATGTTTTCACTGAAAAAGGCATTATGTCCATTATGCGCCACAATTTAAGTCCAAAGCGCAACAACAGTAAATATATCGGAAACAAAGGACTCGGATTTCGCTCCGTTTTAAACTGGGCGCAAAGCGTTAAGATATATAGCGGTGACTTGTCTGTCGAGTTTAGCCCATGCCATGCAGAAGCTACGTTGGGTGAATTGGAAGAAAATCATAACGTCATGGAATTTAAAAACGACGGGAATAGCGACCTTAAGGTTGCTACATTGGTTGCCCCTAAAGTGATCCCACCCTTAGAGTCAAAGGAGTTTGACACAGTAATCGAAATTACCGCCAGCGACAGCAAGGCAGTCGAAGATATTCAGAAGCAACTAAACGAAATAACATCATCGACCTTGTTATTCTTGGAAAAACTTGAAAAACTCACAATCGTGAATAATGGCATCGAAAAGGAATACAGAAAAAAAGCTAAAAATGGAAAAGATATTATCATTATAGAGGAATATGTCAATAGTGAACAAACAAACGCCGAAGAGTGGTTCGTAAAATACTACAAACCACCAGAAGACAGCGAAAACAAATACGCGATCTCCATAGCGCATAAAGAGGATATGTCCAACCAGCCAAGGCTTTTATACAGTTACTTCAAGACTGAAGAGCGTATGCCGTTTCCGGTACTTATACATGCAACGCTCGATCTAGATCAGAGTAGAAACCATTTGAATCAAACAGACAATAATAAAATGGTTCTTGGAAAAATATGCGAATCGTTGGTGGAAATCGCAAGGACAAATTGCTCAAAGGTTGATTATTCCGCACTAAAAATTTTAGCGCCCCAAGGTGAATTGCCGTTTGCCTGGGCTGATTTTGAAAATACTTATATTAACACTATCTCCGAATCTACAGTATTTCCGACAGTAAATAATGAACTCATCTCGTTTTTGGAAAACCCCAAGTTTTACTCAAAGACTAATATCGCCAAGTACCTGGCCGGAAACGAATTTGAAAGCCTGCTGGCTTACTGCGATAATCCGGATATATGCAAAACTATCAAGAAAATATCAGAGCAAAAAAATATAACGCTTCGGTATTCGTATGATGAAATTGTCAAAAAGATTAACCGAGTCCTTGCGCAGTTATCAGCGGCCGATCGTGCAGAGCTTTGTGTACGCTTTATTGATGAATACGCATCAGAGATTACAAACAATAGCTATCCAGATTTCATTATTGATTCTGATAAGCAAGTTGTAAAGCCCAATCAATATGTTTTCTTGCCATCCACAGTCGGTGAATTGCCAAGGCCGCCATCATTTACAGATACTGTTTTTATGAACAAGGAACTTGCTGATGCGCTAACAACCGAACTGAAAACAGTGCGGGCAACTGCAGAAAAACTGAAGGAGTTTAACGTACACGAGTATAATATGACGGAGCTTATCCGAATTGTAGTTTCAAAGTTTAATGCTATGGTAAAAACGACTGGCAATGAAGATGGAAACAGCAGTATGGCCATGGATCGCTTGGCAGAATTGATAGAATTAATAACTTGGCTCTGGGAAATGTCAAAAAGTAATCTCTTAAAAGATTCTGATGGTACAAAAATGTCATTGTCAAATCGTTTGCAAGAGATCATTTCGGGCAATTCATTGTTCCGGGAAATACCAAAAAGTAACTTCTTAAAAGAATTTGACGGTGTGAAAATTTTTCTGTTAAATCGTGCGCAAGAAATCGTTCCGGCTAATACATTATACCTCGGTAAAGAGTATGGCAATTCGACGGTAGAAAATCTTTACGTTAGCAACAACAAGCTGTTTGTCGCAGAGCCGGCTGTATTTAAAATTCCAAATAACGAAATTAATGTTTTCGCCCAATTTTTAATGATTATTGGCGTTGAGCGCTTTCCGCGTCGTAAAAAAGAAGAAGTGAATGAGCCGCCTAGTGGGTATAAGCATATGTTAGCCGAAGATATAGCCTTTCCTGCAGTATTTGAGAGTGACGGCTATTTTGAGAGTGCCGGTGATTTTGTGAGGAGGGCGCGTCTGAAAAAAATCGTTATTACTGCATTCGAACACTATGAAACTATTTTGCAAAAAGCAGAAACTGAGTATATACTAAAATGGCTTATGGAAGATAATCGTTCGCGAGAATTAATACTGTCTAGATATGAGCTTGACTATTTTAGTTATGGAGAGGTACTATGGGGGCAAATGGGTCGCGGCAGGAGAATCCCGCATACATCTTTAACATCCTATATGCGCTATAAGTTTGCCACTGAAAAATGGTTTACCATTAATGGTGAACGCTATTCTCCAGCCCAATGCCTTTTCATGAGTGGAATTGGTGATAAGCTGCTGCCATACGCAATTGAGCCTGTTTTGGATATCTATATTGAGAAATCACATCAGAAAAAAAGTGAAGAAAGTCGGCTGCGTTCCTGGCTTCTTGAAATTGGTGCGGCTGGTGATTATTCTGATCTCACCGCAGAAGCCATATACGGGATATTGCTGAAACTACCTGAGCCGGGTATTGATCCGGATGGCCGCATTAGCAGGGCATTGTATCTATCCTTAGTAAAAAAAGATTCCGAACTATTGTTTCTTCCACACTATAATGAAAATTACCATAAACATAAATTTGAAAGAGACGGACAAGTTTATTGTAAATCAACCCAAAACTTCACCCATTATTCTACCGCGAACTATATGTATGAGCAAATGGTTAGCAGTGAAACAAAAAAAGAGTTCATGTTGATTGATATTCCCAGTAAACAATCTAAAGAAAAGGTTCAACGCTATTTCAGAGTTCCACCGCTTGATATTAAATGGGAAATTGTCCAGGATACACTAATATATCACGATCTCAATGGTGAATTTGAAAAATATTTCGCTTGTTATAAGGTTTTTGCGTTTTGTTATCGGGTAAATATCGCGAAATCATCACCAGAGGCATCCTTGATGAAATCTTTAAAAGTGTGTCTTTGTTCCGAGCTTTCAGCAGATTGCGGGCGCGGAGCAATGTCTCTGGATAATGGCGCATTTATACGCATTGAAGATACCGTTTATTTGAAAGTTTCAAGTGTGTTAAGTAGCATATCAGCGTTATGTAACGATGCGGCTATTTGTGCTGCAGTAGCCGAAATCATTACTTCTTTAGCCAAAATAAACTATGAATCCCAAAAGCAGCTTTATCTTGCATTGCAGCTGCTGTTTTCTCGAAACGATAATTGGCGGCAAGCCTTTATACTGCAAGAGTTTGGTAGTTTAGAGGTATTATCGCGTTCCAAAGAACTGCTTGATACCGCGATAAATCTAAGAGAAATGCTTAAGGATACATGTAAAGGGTTCATGGGGGAATTGCCGGACAAGGTATTAGATATCATTGAAAACATAAAGTTGCAGTGGTTTAACTCTATCGATAACGCCCCTCTCCTAATCCGTTTGCTAGACGAGCTTGATATCGATGTCTCTGATTTCAATGATCATTCCGATGCGGCTCTTCATATTGATTTGCGCCCGTATTTTATTAATGAGGTCGGCAAAATACATCAAAAAAGACGTGAGCGGTATAAAAGTACTCTCATTGAATCATTAAAATCCAAGCCGATATCAAAGCAAAAAGAGCTTGGTAAAAAATTAGATGAATATGACAATTGGAAATATATTATCAATAATACAAAAAATATTAACGTCGAAACAATATTTTCGGATAAATGGGGCATTTCTGCCTGTTGCGACGAACAAACCTGTAATACTGTGGATGAAAACTGGAAACAAGCCAGAAAGTCTTTTGAAGAAGGTAAAGATAAAAGTATTATACTGGGGTTGCTGGCGAATAGTGAGTTTGACAGTCTTCTATATTTTGGTGCGGTTGATGAATTGGAAAAAATGTATGCTAATGAAGAGAATGACTCCAAGATGAAGGAGGGAGCTGAAGCAGCTGTCCTTGAATCTACCGATAATCTAAAAGCGCCGATCGAAGAAATTGCGGTAACGGTTCCCTCTGAAAGCCTCCTCTTCAAGGCAAGCCCTGGTGGGACTGGAAGCAAAACTCTTGGAATGAAAGCTGAACGTAATAATTCAGCATGGGGAGCAAAGGCGGAGGATATCGTTTATAATTCATTTAAGGAGAGATACAAGAATGTTCGCTGGGTATCCGAAAACGCGAAAAAGGCGAATGTTAATCCACGTGGAATTGCCGGGCTCGGCTATGACTTGACTTATGTCGATGATAGTGGCAAGATTGTTTACGTCGAAATTAAGTCAACTGCCAGTGATTTCGTTTCCTTTATGATAACCTCAAATGAAATTGAGGTTGGCAAGCGTGAAAAGGAACAATATGTAGTTGCGTTGGTTATTAATATGGAAAACGACTATGCTCGGCGAATATTAATACTCAAAGACCTTTTTGTATTTGGCGACGGTGAAGATTGTTTTACAAATAGAAAGTTCCAATTGTCGGCATCAAACTACAGGCTGTATGCAGATAAGGTAAATATATCATGCACTGATTAAGCGGCAATCAGCAAATCGTTTCTCCGCCGATTAGTAGCTCAAGGCTTGACAAGGTTTGACGGTATATTTATGTTTTCAGGTGGTGGACTATGGGGGGAGCCAAGATACTGCCAAAATCAAGGTAACCGTTGACAAGGTATTATACCATATAGTATTTTTATATATGGGTGGTGGCACGCTTTAAAAGACACATAAAAAGCTGGCAAAAAAAGTGAGCCGCCTTGATGGCATAATATATATTATACATATCCGCGGCGGCTTACGGTATGCAGCGGACTTACAAGGCGCAACTATAATGAAAGGATTCTGATAAATGGCAGTCCCCTTGAAAGATAAGAAGTTCGGAACGCTGGTTCTGGTAGTTCTCATAGGCATAATCATCGGCTCGTACCTGAACGCCCTGGTCCTTATGCTGCCCGGCGGCGACAACGTCGTCAAAATGTTCTTCACCTACACGATCCCGTTCGGGCTCGGCGGTTTTGCGGAGGGCAACCCGGCGCCGGTCATCATAGACCTCTACGCCATAAAATTCGCGTTCGGTTTCCAGTTCAAGTTCAGCCTGATGTCGATAATCGGCATCTTCCTGAGCCTGTACTTCTTCCGCTGGTACAAGTAAACGGGCAGAGTTGATGATGCTTTGTGGTTAGCGTTTATGGCGGGTGAATTTGTTGGTGATGGCCTGTGATTGATGTCTGTGGTGTAGGGGCGGCTATCAGCCGCCTGCATTTGGCAAGACGATACAGAAACCGAGGACAAATATGATTTTTTTTGACAAACCGATATCCGAAATCGCCGGCGAAATCAGGGACGGCAAGGCGTCAAGCCGCGATGTGGCCGCGCGTGCGCTGGGGTTGATTGAGGAGCGCGACGGCGATATCAACGCGTTTATTGCCGTCTGTAAAGAGTCTGCGCTTAAAAGGGCCGATGAGATCGACAGCTTGCCGGCGGCTCAGAAAAAGGAGATGCCGCTGTGCGGCATACCGGTCGCCCTCAAGGACAATATCTGCGTGAACGGCCAGGTGACGACGTGCGCCTCCCGCATGCTCGAAAAGTTTGTGCCACCCTACGACGCGGCCGTCGTGGAGGCGCTCAACGCGGCCGGCGCCGTTATTATCGGCAAGACGAATTTGGATGAGTTCGCCATGGGTTCGGCGACGGAGAACTCTTTCTTTGGCCTGACGCACAACCCGCACAACAGCAGCAAGACCCCCGGCGGTTCAAGCGGCGGCTGCGCCGCGGCCATAGGCGCCGGCCTTGTCCCCGCGGCCTTGGGTTCAGATACCGGCGGCTCAATCCGCCAGCCCGGCAGCCACTGCGGCATTGTCGGCCTCAAGCCGACCTACGGCAGGGTATCGCGCTACGGCGCCGTGGCGTTTGCGTCGTCATTGGACCAGATAGGCCCCATGGCAAGCGACGTCAGAGATATCGGCCTGCTGCTGTCCGTAATATCCGAACCCGACAAACGCGATTCAACCTGCGCCGGCAAGCGCTTTGCCGACAGCGCGAGCAATTACACCGGAGACCTCTCCGGCCTGCGTGCGGGCATGCCGAAAGAGTACTTTGGCGAGGGGCTGTCGGCCGAGGTCCGCGCGGCTATCGAGCCTGTTATGGAAAATTTGAAAAGCAGGGGCGCGCAGATTGTCGAGATATCGTTGCCTAATGTCAAGTACGCCGTGGCCTCCTACTATATCATCAGCGCCGCTGAGGCGTCGACGAACCTTGCGCGCTACGACGGCGTGAAGTACGGATTCAGGGCCGAAGGTAGCCACAAGTCGCTTTTGGACATGTACACAAAAACGCGGGCGCAGGGCTTCGGCCCCGAGGTCAAGCGCAGAGTAATGCTCGGCACGTACGTACTGTCGTCGGGGTATTACGACGCCTACTACCTGAAAGCCGCGCGAGTACGCACGCTTATTACAAACGACTTTACAAACGCGTTCAAATCGTGCGACGTCATCGTCTCCCCGGTATCGCCCGTCACGGCGTCCGACATAGGGGCAAAGGCGGACGACCCGTTGCAGGGGTATCTCATGGATATCTACACCGTCTCCGCCAATCTGGCCGGAATTCCGGGAATAAGCGTCCCGGCCCCGGTGCCGGCGGGCGGCATGCCGGTGGGCGTCCAGTTCATGGCGCCGCACTGGCGCGAAGATTTGCTGTTGAGGGCCGGATACGCGGTACAGACAATGTAGGATAGGGGGATGGATACCGCGGATTTTTTCCGTGGATGTTTGTAAAAATGTTTCGTAGGGGCGGCTTGTAGCC
>Ga0123356_10003253_pt1 | contig 17062 bp, 13 predicted proteins | sample TergutEmb28metaG_2_FD_92546 | JGI IMG/M metagenome (GOLD analysis project Ga0123356, IMG submission 92546) | Embiratermes neotenicus P3 segment gut microbial communities from Petit-Saut dam, French Guiana - Emb289 P3 | ecosystem: Host-associated > Arthropoda: Insects > Digestive system > Gut ...
ACTGCAAGAAAAACAATATCGCATTTTTGCACGGCTTCGGCATTGGAAACCAGTATTTTTGCTCCTAAAGATGAGGCGGCAGTTTTTGCTTTTTCTGCATCAGTGTCGGTAATGTAGATCTCTGTTTTCTTTTCTGCGCTGTCATTAGCAGCTCCCTTCATTAAGGCAAAACCCATATTGCCGCACCCAATGGAAGCTATTAATAATTTATTGTTATCCATATTATTTTCCTCGATTATTTTCCTCGCTGTTTTTAATCTATTCCAGCTGCTTTACGGAATCTATTAACTGTAGCGGCTGCGATTGGACGTGCTTTTTGCGCTCCCATTTCAAGGATTTTATCCAGAGCAGGAATGTCTGTCATTATATTATCATAACGTTCTCGGATTGGAGAAAGTATTTGGTTAACAGCCTGGAAAAGTTCTTCTTTTGCATCTCCCCATCCCATGCCGCCTGCTCGGTAACGTGCAGCAAGCGCATTTTGTCTGCTTTCGTCTGCAAATAATTTATAAAGCTGATAAATCTGGCTTTCTTCAGGATCTTTCGGCTCTTCTACTGTCTGGGAATTGGTTGTTATGCGCATAATTGTTTTTCGCAGAGCTTTTTCGGGCGCAAAAAGAGGAATAAAATTATTATAACTTTTACTCATCTTGCGCCCGTCAAGCCCCGGTATTACGGCAGAATCTTCCTGAACACCCGCTTGCGGTATTTTTAAAACTTGCTGTCCATAATTTGCGTTAATTGACTGTGCAATATCCTGCGCCATTTCAACATGCTGTACCTGATCTTTTCCTACAGGAACAATATCAGAATCAAAAATAATGATATCTGCCGCCATCAAAATTGGATATGTAAAAAGACCCATATTGATACCTGCATCGGTATCATCGCCCTTTTCGTTATTATCCTGAACAGCCGCTTTATATGCATGCGCGCGGTTCATTAATCCTTTGGCAGTAAATGCCATTAGCATGGTAGTAAGTTCAAAAACTTCGGGTATAGAACTTTGCCTGTAAAAAATTACTTTTTCAGGATCTAAGCCGCATGCAAGCCAGCCAGCCGCAACTTGCCTGATAGTTGAGTTCAGCTCTTTTGGATCTTTCATTGTGTTAAGCGCATGATAGTCGGCGATAAAATAACGAGCGTCATATTCCTTTGCAAGTTCCAGTGCAGGTTTAATTGCTCCAAAATAATTACCTATGTGTAAGTCGCCCGTTGGTTTAATGCCTGTTAATGATATCTTTTTCATATATTTAATCTAGCAATTATACGGGAAATTGTAAAGATAATTAAAATTTGAATTATTTACCGTATTACCAATTTAGAATATTTCTGATATTATTATTACATGAAAGTAGGAGTAAAAATATTTGATATTCTCATTATATTACTGGTTGCGGCTTTAACCTTAGTTACAGCTTACATGGTTTACATGAAGCCGCAGGGCAAGTCGCAGGTGCTGATACGAGGACAGGGCGGTGAATGGACATATCCTATCGAAGCCAATGAAACAGTAACTGTTACAGGTCCTATCGGAGATACTGTTGTACGCCTTCATAATCATCATGCCTGGGTAGAATCGTCGCCATGCGATAATCAAAACTGCGTTGCGGCAGGACGAATTTCTAAACAAGGACAATGGACAGCCTGTCTTCCAAATAATGTTTTATTATTGATAAACGGCATCGAGGGTGATGATGTTGACAGTATCGTCTGGTAGAAAAAACATCGCAATGCTTGGCGCATTGTGCCTTTTTCTTTCTACTGTTGAATACATGATTCCCAAACCATTGCCGTTTATGAGGATTGGTATTGCGAACCTGCCAATATTAATTGCGCTTGATTTATTTCCTTTACGCGGATTTCTTGTACTAATTTGCATAAAAGTTTTTGGTCAGGCTCTAATAACAGGAACATTATTTTCCTATGTATTTTTATTTTCGTTTACAGGTTCTTTTTTATCTGCGCTACTAATGTATTTTCTTCGCCGTACTTTAGGAAGCAAACATATATCTCTTGTCGGAGTAGGAACTGCAGGAGCTGTTATATCTAATCTGTCTCAGCTGGCGCTTTCTCATGTATTTATTTTTAAAGACAATGTGCGATATATAGCTCCTCCTTTTTTGTTAGCAGGTCTTCTTACAGGGGTTACATTGGGTATTTTATGCGAAATATTTACAAAAAAATCACAGTGGTATAAAAAAAATGCGGTAAGGAATAAAGATGAGCAGGCGTGAATTTTACGAAAACGCATTCAGCGCAAGGGTATTATTTATAACCGGGCTTATAATAATGCCTGCTCTTTTATTTAATCCGGGCACAGAATACAGAGTTATTCAATTTTTATTTTTTTGGTTTTTAACCTGGGTTTGCGGAAGAAAAACAGATTTTTGGTTTACGATTTTGATTTCGTTATTTATTATTGTTTTTAATCATTTAGTTCCGTATGGACGTGTAATGTTTTCTGTCGGCGCTTTTAAAATAACATCAGGAGCATTGGAAGCAGGCATTCATAGGGCAGTGACATTACAAGGGCTTGTAATGCTTTCAAAGGTAACGATTAGGCAGGATTTAAAAATCCCCGGCGCTTTTGGACAGTTGTTAGGTGAATCACTGCGCATGTTCTCTGCAATAATGAGCAGAAAATACAAAATAACTGGAAAAAATCTGATAACAGAAATTGATAGTTTAATGTTTGAGCTTACCGAGGAAGCCGCTTTGCCGCCTGCAGCCAAAGAATCGCACACAAAACCTGCAGGATATGTAATTTTGTTTGTAATTATTATTCTTTCGTGGCTGCCGTTTGGTATGAGTTATCTGTAAGTATAAAATCAAGACCAGAAGTTATTTTTAAGCTTTTATCATCAAAAATAAAAACTGCTTCTGCACCTGGAATGGTTTTAACAAGCGCTAATCCTTTTTCATAACCTAAAACAAAAACCGATGTAGAAAGAGCGTCTGAATCCATGGAATTATCTGATACTATAGTAACAGATAGTAATCCGTTATTTACAGGATACCCGTTAAAAGGCGAAAAAATATGATGATAACGATTTTCGTCAATTTCAAAGTATCGTTCGTATACGCCGGATGTTACAATAGTACATTCTCCTGTACGCAGTACTCCAATAATTGATCCACGATCTCCAACAGGATTTTGCAGCCCAATCCTCCACGGAGATTTGTCTCTTTTTTTGCCGTACATATAGACGTCTCCGCCAAGATCAATTTTTGCGCTTTTAATTTTAGTTTGCCGCAAAATTTTTGCAGCTTCGTCCGCAGCGTATCCTTTGGCTATAGCGCCCAAATCAAGCGCCATGCCAATTTTAGTAAGATAAACGCTGTTTGTCTGCAAATCAAGTTCGACATAACGAAAGTTGACAAGCGGCAGTACATTATTTATTTCGTCTTCAGACGGAATGCGTTTAACGTCAGCGCCGATGTTCCAAAGAGAAACCAATGGTCCAACAGTTGGATCAAAAGCTCCTCCGCTTTTTTCTGCAAAGTACAATGCTCTTTGTATAACATAAAAGGTATCATTATCTACCTGAACTTGATTTATTCCTGCGGCCGCATTAATACGGCTAATGTCAGAATCGGGAATATTTACGCTCATTAACTGTTCTATTTCAAAGATTCTTTTAAATATGCTGTTGTAAATGCCGCTTCGCCCCTGCTCGTAAAGCGCAATTGTGCAAACTGTTCCAAGTGCAAATTCAGATCGCGAGTATTCAAATTGTTCACAGGAAATAAGAGCAAAAAATACTAAAAGAATTATACCTTTTCTAAAGACCAAAACGTTCGGATAATTCCTTTAAATGACTGCCGATAAATAAAGCGCAGTAGGTTGTAAGCACAATGCCGATTGTAATACCTATCGGCAGCATGAAAGACATTCCCCATTCTGTTGCAAGATTTTTAAAATCCAATCCAAAGAAAGCAGTTACCAATGATACAATAATTATAAGTCCGGAAATTACCCAGCCGCGTGTAGAGATACCGCCAGGTACAGAATAGAAAGTTTCTGCATTTTCTGCCGCTTCTTCTGCGGCAATTCTGTTCATTATAGAATCTTCCAATCCGGGTGAAGAAGGAAAGGAATATTCCCTCATTAAGATTTTTGCGGTTTCGTACTGTTCAATTTTTAAAGCGCAGTCCTCGCAGAAGAACGTATGTACCCAGATATTTATCTGGCTAATTAGCGGCATGCAGCCGTCTTCTTCGTAAACCATATTCATTATTTTAGAACAACTCATATAGCACTCCTCTCCAAATCTTCCAGTTTTTCCCTTAATATAATTTTCGATCTAAATACATGAGACTTTATCGTATTTACAGGAATTCCTGTAATTGTCTCAATCTCCTGATAAGATCGATCGTAGAAGTAGAATAAATCCACGCAAATCCTAAAACGTTCAGGCAGCTCATGTATCGCAGAACGAATAGCATCCTTTGCCGCATCGCGCAAGGCAAGCCGCTCAGGTGTTTCGCCGTTGTTAACAAGCTTATCAGCAACATCCTCGGCTAGACTGTGGTATTCCTTCCTCCTGTTTACTTCGTTCAACGCTGTATTGTATGCAATTTTGTATAGCCACGTTGAAAACCGACTTCTTCCTTCAAAGCTGGAAAGACTTCGGTATGCCTTTAAGAATACTTCCTGAACAAAATCGGAAGCATCCTCTGAATTACGGAAAAAGCTTAAGCCCATACCGTAAACAGATTTCTCGTGCTGGCGAACTAAAAGACGGAAAAGATCCTTCTGTCCTGAAACAACCTGGCTGACAACTAACTCATCGTTAAAATCAGCATCTGCCATTTGGTGGTTCACTGCGTTTTATCGCATAAAAGGCTAAAAGTCCAATGCCCATTGCCAGGGGGATAATTCCTCCCAACAGACCGTATGAAGCCCCTTCAACCGCAATCGATAAAAATACGGTTAATGCGATGCCAACACTACCTAAAAGAAGACCTGATAATAAACTGAAAGTTAGAAGATTAAAATCCGGTTTTGTATATTGCCCCGCTTTTATCAGCATAGCTCTTCGTCTGTAATTCCATAACAAGTAGAAAAAAATGACGATAGAACCCATCACAATTCCTACGATAGGAATTATTGCGATGATAACCTGAGCAGCGGCAGAAGATCCATTCATAATACACTCCAGGATTTCATTGTAAGTTAAAATGTACTTTCAGTCTACCAGCCGTAAAATTTGCCACATTTAGGTATAAGTTTCGACACTAAGATAATACAAAAGTTGCGTTAAAAACTACCATCGATTACAAGCATATCGCTAAAATATAACGCTTCTATACGTCCAAGTCTAAGACTGTTGTTGTATCGCCTAAGAATTTCCTGTTTAGCGGCATCTTCGTCAATCTGAATAATGTATTCTTGCGGCAGAGTAGAAAAGTAGCTTACCGCTATTGATCTAAATTCGTTTATTTTTGCGGCAAGTTCTTCTGTAAAAGTGATATCTGATGCGGAGTAGGGGAATGCGATAGAGAGAAGCAGAGTAGATGAGTTGACAAGCGGGATACGAAGCCTTCCCAGCCCTGTAAAAACACGTATATCATCATCTGCAGTTGAATGCGCTCTTGTTGTACCGCCAAGCCTTAAAACAGGGCTGGCTTCGTTTGAGCGGGCAACACCTGCGACAGTGCCGATTAAAATAATAATTATTAATATTCCGGCAATCGAAAGCAGCGCAAGATAGAGAAATCGAGGCGCTTTTTCGCTTGGAGACTTAAACATTTTCACGCTTTAATGATAACTCATTTTTTAAAATTTGTCAGCGGGCGGCGCATGTTGTTGGAAGGGATTAATAATGTTAACCAGTCTTCTTAAAGCTGCGGGCGTTCATTATAAGCATTTGCAGGCGGTTTTCTATGTTGGCAAAACTTACGTCGGGGTCGTAATCGAGCGGCAGTATTTGAATGCCGGGGTAGTGTTCTTTTACCTTTTTCATAATTCCGCGTCCGCAGATGTGATTTGGCAGGCAGCCGAATGGCTGGAGAATTACAAATGAACGTATGCCCTTTGCGGCATAATGAAGAATATCAGCTGCAATAAGGAATGATTCTCCCGATAAAATCGAATGATGCATTATATGATCGCTTAATCTTGCAACTTCTTCCAATGTTACGTCAGGTTCGTATAACGGATGCATTTTTGCAATTTTATCTGTATGTTTAACGGCAAAGTCCATGAATTTGTTTCCAACTCTTGCATATAAATTATCATATAACGAATGTTTTACCTTAAACTCATCTATTTCTGAAATTGTATGGTTTAAAAATAAATGACGATAAATGCCGTACATGCGCGGGAAAATTACTTCCATGCCGTTATTCTCTAAATATTTTTCTACTTCCTGATTCGAACCCGGGTGGAAGGTAAGTAAATATTCACCCTGAATTAAAACCAGCTCTTTTAATTTTGAGCGGTCGTAACGCACATTGCATAGTTCCTTAATTGCTTTTTTAAACGGTTTTATTGTTCCTCGTATGCCGCCTTTTGAAAGACCGTCTGCAATTTCTAAGAAAGCGTTTTCTGTAATTTTGTCGGTTTGTCCTTTTTGCAGTTCATACGGACGTATCTTGCGGCGCAGATACTCAAGCGCATCTGCCTGAATAATGCCCCAAACTACATTGGCATAAGTCATGGGAGTAAAGTTCATGCCTGGGTGCGCATTCTTTAAGTCCGCCATATCTGTTGATAAAACAGGTACTTGCGGGAATCCGGCTTCATCTAAAGCTTTTCTTAATAGAGGCATATAATTTGCAAGGCGGCAGTCGCATAAAACTTTTGCAGTACCTGCTACGGTATTTTCAGGATCATATTTTCCGCTTTTTAGCGCAAGGATAACTTCGCCTATTACAATCTGAGCCGGAAGACACATATCGTTATGCACGTACTTTTTACCAACCGCTATTGCTTCCGCACCGCCTAATGGAAGAGGTTCCGCCCTGTATCCGTCTTTGTTTAGAGCTGCGCTTAAAATGCAGCAGAATGCATGGCTTGCATTCGGAATAAGCAGTATTTTTTCTTTGTCTGTTTTATTTAGTTTAACTTCATACGGATCGCCTAACGGCTTTGTGTTATGCGCTGTTACTTTGCGGCGCGTCATAACCGTTTCTATAAATGAACGTACTCGTATTCGTAAAGGGCCTGCTATTTCGCTTTCGTCCATTTTTAATATAAGCGGAGATTTTCCTGATATGTCATCCATAATGCGTACTATTTCATCTGTATAAACAGCATCGTGTCCGCATCCGAAACTAAAAATATCAACATATTCCAGAGCAGGGTGTTCTGCCGCAACTATCGCGCCTGAAAGCAGCCTTGCGTGGTTGTTGTTGGTTATTTCTACACGGGATTTATCGAGCGGAACTTTTCCAAGGTTTGGAAGAGAGTCCAGCGTAAGCACAGGTATTCCAAGACTTGTAAAATAGCGTGAAAGGTTATGGTTAATATGTTCATCGTACTGGTAATGACGCCCTGCAATTACTACGGCAAAAGAGCCTTTTTTTTCTGCATCTTCTATTATTTTTTTACCGTTATCTGTCAACTCGGTGTTAAAATCTTTTAGCGCTTTTTCTCCCTGTTCTATTGCCGCTTTAACTGTTTTAACAGGAATATTAAAAGTCTCTTTTATAAAACGGCAAAGCTGGATGTCTTGATCTCTTTTTGAAAACCAGTGGCAAATTGGCGTGTCAAACGGGATGTTGTGTTTTTCTTCGGGGTTATTAGAAAATTTAATAGAAAGCGGATAACCTTTTAATACAGGACATGTAAATGTACTAAATCGTTCAAGGTTATCAGGCGGCAGTCTGTTTATCTGCGGAAAGAAAATCCTGTCAACTTTACTTTCTATTAAGTCTTCTATGTGACCGTGAACAAGCTTTGCAGGGAAGCAGACTGTATCGCTTGCAACAAATTGAATACCGTTTTCGTATAAATAACGTGAACTTTTGCGTGATATTTTAACTTTAAATCCAAGAGATCTCCAGAATACATTCCAGAACGGCATGTTACGCCAAAAATCCAATACACGCGGAATGCCGATAGTTATTTCTTTTTCAGGCAGTAATTGTGTGTAAGGATAATCTTTAAAAACAAGTTCATCCCTTAGTTTTATCATGTCGGGAACAGAGTTCATTATTTTTGTTCTTTTGCCGGCTTCTTCGCGTAACGTTGGATCTTTTGGATCGCCTACAAGTTCACCCCTTTCGCAGCGGTTACCTGTAACCCATGTAAGACCATTGTTAAAACGCACCAGTGTGCGGTTGCAGTTATTGGCGCAAAATGGGCATATAAGATTAGCTTCCTGAGTGTAGTCAAAAGTTTTTAGAGCTTCAAAGCCAAGGAAGCGTGAGCGGTCGCCAGTTCCGTGAGGTGAAGTATAGCCATGTTCGGCAATTTCTCTTTTTGTTAAGAGAGCTACGCCGATAGCGCCCATTTCTCCTGGATATGGAGCGCGGACTACCGATTTTCCTAAATATTGTTCCAATGCACGCAGTACGGCGTCATTTTTTAAAGTGCCGCCCTGAACAACTATTTTTTCTCCAAGCTGTGCAGGGTTAGAAATACGCACAACTTTTGTAAATACATTTTCTACGATGGAGCGGCAAAGACCTGCCATTATATCATCAGCTTGTTTGCCGTTTTTCTGCTCGGTTATAATTGTGCTGTTCATAAAAACTGTGCAACGGCTTCCAAGACGCGCGGGGTTTTTGGCGTTAAACGCAGATTCGGCTATTTTATCAACAGGAATATTTAAAGTTTCTGCAAATGTTTCAAGAAATGATCCGCAACCTGATGAACATGCTTCGTTTACAGTTATATTTGTTACAATGCCATTTTGTATATTTATGGCTTTCATGTCCTGTCCGCCAATATCCAGAATAAAAGAAACGCCCGGAATATATTTTTGAGCCGCCGCTGCATGCGCAACAGTTTCTACAGTATGATAATCTGCGCCAAGCGCTTTGTCGAATAAAAGTTCGCCGTAACCTGTTGTTCCAAGAGCGATTACTTCAAGATTAATTCCTGCATCATTATATTTTTTATACATTTCAAGCATTGCCTGTTTTACAACTTTTAAAGGTTCGCCCTTGTTGGGGCTGTAAAAACAGTCAATAACATTTTCATTATCATCTATTAAAACAAATTTTGTTGTGGTAGATCCTGCATCAAGCCCAAGATATACGCGTAATGTGTCGCCTCTTTGGAGGTTAGCTGTATTTTTATTGATGGTTTGGATTTTATGATTGGTTTCAAATTCTTTTCGCTCTGTTTCGCTGTTAAAAAAATTAAGATTTTGCATAACAGTATTTCCTGCGACAATTTCGCGGTACATCGATAGCGACGTAAGCGCAGCCTGAGGGCTAAAATTGTAATTGTAATCCTTGAACATTTCGTTTATGGAAAGAGCAGTGCCGTAAGCTATAAATAATTCTGCTTTAGGAGGAATTATTATGTCTGTATCAGAGAGACCTAAGCGTTGCGCAAATACTTTTATTAACGTCGGGTTAAAAGTAAGAGGCCCGCCCTCGAATACAACTGGCGGCCGTATTTCAAGCCCTTGAGCAAGCCCCCCGATAGTTTGTTTTGCAATTGCATGAAATGTAGAAAGAGCAATATCAGGGAGAAGACCGCCCTGATTTAAAAGCGGCTGAATGTCAGTTTTTGCAAAAACTCCGCAGCGTCCAGAGATATCATAAACTTGCGTGCCTTTAGCCGCTAAAGCATCAAACTCTTCGACAGGGGTGCGTAAGAGGGATGCAACCTCGTCAATAAAAGCGCCAGTTCCCCCTGCGCAGCTTCCATTCATTCGCATGTCACCCGCCATTAGGCTGTTTGTTGCTTTGTCGTGGTAAAAGAAAACTATTTTTGCATCCTGACCGCCTAACTCAACTGCGACCTTTGCCTGCGGGTAAAAAGTCCGCACAGCAATGGAGTTGGCGACAACTTCCTGTATATACGGAACGTGCAGTATTTCTGCAATTGTTCTTCCGCCTGACCCGCAGAATGCAAAACGATACTGTTCCTGAGGATATAATTTGAATATTTCCTGTAAAAAAGCCAGCACTCTCTCGCTTTGCGAGGCTTCGTGCCTTTCGTATCGTGAAAAAAGAATTTCTTTTGTGTCGCTCTGTATTACAACAGCTTTAACAGTTGTTGAGCCAACGTCAATTCCAATATGTAACATGCGGGATCTTGAGTTTAGCACATTTTTTCAAGTTTTTCAACTAAAATTCCGCTTTTTAATCCATCGCTGCCTATGTTTTATGAGCCATACAGCAAAACAGAGCAATAAAACCCATAATCCAGGTTCGCTCATTCTTATGGTTGTATCATCAAGATCAAGTAACTTACTGCCAGCTAATACTTCTTGTTGTTTTTTTAGCAAAATGGCTTTTTGTGCTTCGTTTTCTACGACAATATATGATGTTAACGGAGTCATAATTTTTGATCTAAAACTGTGACTTATCATTTTTATATATTCTTTATTTGCTTTATTTGGGTGCAGTGTATGCGACATATACATTGCTTGCAATGCTAAAGCGGAGAACCAGTCTTTTTCTTCTATGTTGTTATTATCCGCGTTTATATTATTATTTATTAATGCGATTGATGATTCATTGTTATCAGGCAGATACACCTTTTTATTGTCTTCTGTTATATATTCCAAAACAGTTTTATTAAAAGAATAATTCGGCTCAAGCGGAAGCTGAATTTTTGGATCTGTCATTAACGAAAACGGCATTAAAGAGCCGTTGTCAAATAAGCAGAAATATAAATCGCTTTCCGGAAACGTGAATTTAAGATTCGAAAAATCTGTTTCCAAAAACGCATTTCTGATATTATTTGTAACCGCAACAATGACAGGATAAGCTTGGTTTTTGTGCGCATTATAAAGCGCAATTGAAATGCCTCTTTCTAAATAAAATCCGCCTTCAAATTTTTGCGCTTTAAAATTATGTTTCCAGTTTTCATCCAATGAAAAAGTGTTAACATAAGAGTTTACAAAACTTATTTTTGCATTTTCGCAAAGTTCTTTATTGGATTCCATGGTTTTTTCTATACGCTGTGATAAATCTTCGATATCTTTGTTTTTATAGGCTGATGTATCTACCAGAAAGTGAAAATATGGTTTTCGCTGAACAACATTAAGCGATTTTTTTCCTTCAGGTGTAAAAAATACAAAATCATTATTAATAGTTTTTAAATGCGAAAGTGTATCTTCGTCTTCTATTCCCAGTTCTATTGTTTTACCGTCTATTAATAATGTAACAGGGTCTCTGTGAATAAACTCTATGCCTGTTTTTCTTGTTTCATTTTCTGTAAAAGGAAAGACTCTAAAAGAAACATTGTTACCTGTTAGATAGTGTAGAATCCCCGGATCTTCGTTTCTGTTTCTAATGTTTGAATAAACCCACATTGCGGTTCTTTTTTCAGAAAGAATACCGTATTCCTTAACGCCTTCTACGTATAAATAATAATCGCTTATAAAGCAGCCCTGCGGCAGGTTAATTATTGTTTCGTATTCCGCTAAATTAAATGTTCTGCTTTTATTTGTTAATTCCAAATCTACCCAGCTTTTCCAGAACTTTCCGATATAATCGTATTCGCTGTTTGCGGATATTTTTGTTATCTCTACATTAAAACTCCCTATAGCATTTGTTCTATTGGGTGCGTGAGAAGTATTAAAAAATATTCTATTAATATCATTTATTTTTGCATCGGTTAATGTTAAATTATTTAATACAAGCCAGTTAAAATATGATGATATGTAAGGGATATGAGAGCTGTAAATGATATTGTTTCTAGCTCCATGTCCTTCTGTAACACGCAGTGTTTTGTATAAAGAGTTTTTGTCTATTTTGTATTGCTTGGAATAATCAGGAGCATAAACATATTCAAGTGTTTTAAATAAAACACTTTTATCTTTTATAAAAGAAGCGGTAATACAGACAGGTATAACTGTAAAACCTAATATTAAAATAAAGTTTACTATATCCCTTGAAAATATATTTTTTAAGAATAAATAATCTTTATGAATATTTTTAACATGAATAATAAAAAGAAAAAGAGGAGCCAGAAGTAAAAAGCCCGTTCCAAAAATTATAATTGCGACAACAGAGAATGGTAAAAACGGCAAAAAAACCAGAAAAAAGTATAAAGAAAAGGTAAGAGTTATGCATCTTCCTGCAAATAAAATAATACGGTAATTTTTATTGTCTAAGTTCGGTAAACAAAGAAATATAGCGTTTAATACAGTAAGAATATAAAACCAAAGATTGTGAAAGTTTCCGAACATTCCCGAGTTATCATTGGTAAAACCAATCAAGCCTAAAACACCGTTATTAACAAATAAACCTATCATAGGAATTATTAAAACTATTGGAATTTTCCAGGCAAGCTGGTACTTTTTCAAGGCATCAGTTTTTTTTAACGCTATTATATAAATTCCCCTTGCCAAAAAGAAGAAAAAAACAAGAGTTATTGCGATTATAAAAATTATAAACGCATGAGCAAAGAATGCGTTCTCGTAAACAAGCGATAATCTTCTCCACAAAGGAAGCGCTAATTGAGAAAATAAATATCCTGTTAACGGTATGCTTAAAGCAATTAAAAAGTTTACCCAGGCTTTATGCTGCTTGTTTTCTGAAGTCAAAGTAAAAACCAGTATTAAAACAGAATACGCAATAGAAGGCATTAAAAAAGTACCTATATAGAAAAATGTTCCGGTGTCTGATATCCATGCAGGAATTTCAAAAGGAATTAAATGCCATGAATTGCTGTAATAAAGATAAATATAGGCGGTATAGCAAAGTAATGAAACTAAAGCATAAATAAATGAAACCCTTAGCTTTTTTAAAATACAATAAATAGAATATGCAAGACTTGACGCTCCCAGTATAAATAAAACTATACCGAATATTATCCAGTAACGTATGCTTGTATCAGTTAACAAGGATTTTATTATTTTAAATTCTCCGTAGAAAAGAGCAAATAAAGCAATAATAGGCAGCGTATTAAATATAAGCAGCCATTTTGGATTAGTTAAATTTTTCATATACCTTCCTGTTTTTTAATATTTTTTCCAATAATAAATATGTAATTAATAAAAATGACAGATAAGCAGCTATTCCGATTATTTGATGTATTAATTGCTGATGATTTGGAATAAAATGCATAGTTTGATTATGCGCAGTAAAAGAAATATAAATACGTGATGAATTAACAAAGATTGTCAATATCCATGCAAAAAACAAAGAAACAGGCAAAGCAATTATTTTATGCGATAGCCTGGATAAATGTTTTGTAAACAAAAAAGTAAAAATTAAAAAACACATAATCCAGTAATTAAATCCGCAGCATGATTTATCTATTAAAATATTCATTCTTTGATGAAAATAGCCATAGTCTTCGATAAATACAGACTTTGAGCCTGTAACTAATCCAAAAATTAAATCAGTAGGTTTTAATAAAAAATTAAGACTTTCGACAGAAGCGGCAGAAAACCAGATTTTTAACAGGATAAAAATAACAGCTGCCGTAATGTAAATTGGCATATTTTTATTTGTTAGCATTATTAATTATATACCTGTAGGTTAAACGATGTAAAGTATTATTTTTTTATACGGTTTTTAAGCTCTAGTTTTACGACAGCGCGAACAGCACGTGCCGTCTCTTCGCTGATATTGCATCGCAAAGCCATTTCGAGGGGTTCGGATACGGCAATATTTTCCATTGATTCATAAGTTTTCATTATAAAAGCAGCGCGTTTTGGACCTATTCCTTCTACAGATTCTAAAACAGAGAAAAACAAATCCTTGGAACGAAGCTTTTGGTTAAAATTGGTTGCAAACCTGTGGCATTCATCCCGTACATGCTGAAGAACTTTTAATGCTTCAGATTGCCGTGGGAGTACTAAAGGCTCTTTTGCTTGCGGCAGCCAAATTTCTTCTTCGCGTTTAGCAAGAGCGATAATGCCGCAGTCTATTCCAAGATCATCTAACACACCCTTTGCGGCATTAACCTGCCCAATACCGCCGTCTATAAGTATTAAATCGGGCAGTTCTTTTTCTTCACGGATAAGCCGTGAATAGCGTCTGCGGACAACCTCTCGCATAGCGGCATAATCATCTACAATTCCAATAACAGTGCGTAGCTTAAAGTAACGGTAGTTTTTGCGATCGGGTATTCCATTCTTAAACGAGATTAAAGATGCAACAGGATGTTTTCCGTCAAGCTGGGCTATATCGAATCCTTCTATACGCTCAGGTCTTGTTTCCAGATTTAAAGTTTTCATAAGTTCATCCAACGCAGATCCAACACCTCTTTCTTTTATCCTTTTACGGACATCTTCCGCAGCATTTTGTCTTGCCATTGCTAAAATCGCTTCATGGTGTTTATCTGTTGCAGCTAAAAGCTCAGGTACATATCCAAACTTCTCATTAAACCAGTTTTGTATTAAATTAAAATTACCACGGAGTACACAGAGTTTCACGGAGCTGTTGTTTGATATCTCTTCTTTTCCTCCGTGTAACTCCGTGTTTTTCTCTTCTTTTTTTGCTTGCAAATAAATCTTTGCAGGTGGCGGTCTTGTCGAATCGTAATAACTTGTAATAAACAACTCCAAAGATTCTTTTTCATCGGCTGCAGAGCGAGTGCGGAAAAGATCCCTGCCTGTCATTTTACCGCCACGCATGGAAAAAACTGTAAAAGTAGCCAGCACGCCTTCGTTATCCCAGGCAATGTAATCTCTGTCCTCCGGGTTTAAATCTTCTACAGCGCTGCTTTCGCCTGCTAAACTTTTAATAGACCTTATTGTGTTTCTTATTTGGGCGGCATCTTCAAACTTCATAGCTCTTGCAGCTTCATGCATTTTTTCTGTTAAATCGATTATTAGAGAATCAGTATTGCCTGACAGTATCTTTTCTACACGCTTTATATGGAGCGAGTATTCATCGATACTTATTTTACCGCAGCAAGGAGACATACAGCGCCCAATGTGGTAATACATGCAAGGTCCGCTCTTCTTTATCTTTTTACATTTACGCAATGGAAAAAGCTTGTCGATTAAATCAATCATGGCATTTACAGCCTGACTGTCAGGAAATGGTCCAAAATAGAGGCTTTTATCATGAATAACCCTGCGAGTCTTAAAAATTCGAGGAAAATCCTCATGCGTAATGCGGATAATAGGGTAGGTTTTGCCGTCTTTTAGACTGATATTATACTTAGGCGAATGCTGCTTAATTAGGGTATTCTCAAGCAGGAAAGCCTCATATTCACTGTTTACAATAATAGTTTCAAAGGAACGGATACGCCGCATGAGAGTAGCGGTTTTTGCGTCTTTTTCACCTGTAAAATACGATTTTAAGCGTTTTTTTATGGATTTTGCCTTGCCAATATAGATAATTTCGCCTTCGGCATCCTTCATTATGTATACGCCAGGCTCTGTAGGAGCATCCGAGGCTGCTGCCTTTAGATTTTCATGGTAATTATCAGAATTTATTTTATTATCCATATCGATTTTTGCCGATGATTATAGAAGAAAACTATAAGGAAACTCATGAAAAAATCATTATTTTGCATACACGTATTATATACTTTCCTGTTTATTTCAGGTAGTGTCTTCGCAATTGGAGAAAGGACTATTTCTCTGGGCGCTGCTGCAACCTGGAGGATCGTGGAAAACAGGACAAGTGTTACCGAAGTAAGATCTGTTCGGCCTCACCCGGTTCTTATCCTTTCTTCCACAGAAGCTGCTTCGGTTGCAGGTTATTCAGCGGCAAGCGGCGTTTTGGGTAATTTTTCGGCTTTAACAACACCTGCGCTTGATTTATCGTTATCGTTTGACGAAAGACAAAGCAGTCTGTTTAAAGACAGCGTAGGTCATTATAGGCTTACAATACCTTCTGATATTGAAGTTGTAGATCGAACGCGAGCTAGAACCGGCGCAGGTGCCGCGTTGTTTGGACGTTCAGGCGCCGCTGCAAATTCAGGTCCTTTAATTATTCAGCCGCAAAGCAGAAATGCTCTTTTTTCATCCGGGAATCGCATTAAAGATTTTTCTATTGAATTTTGGCTTTATCCGCAGAATCTTGAAAACGGAGAACAGATACTTTCATGGGTTGCTTCAAAACCTGTAAATGGAAAACATACATCACAAAGGATTTCATGTTCTGCTTCCAAAAATAGGCTGCAATGGTCTTTTGAAAATTTCTTTACTTCAACAAATGGCAATACGCATATCAATATAGAATTTTCAGGCAATACTGCGGTAGTTCCCAAAACATGGAGTCATCATCTTATCCGCTTTGACGCTTCTACAGGTTTACTGGAATATATTGTTGATGGTACAAGTGAAATAATAGCTTACGCAACATCTACAGGACGCGAAAGCAGCGAGGTTTTTACTCCTGTTATTGGCAGCGGCGGTTTTTTTCTTGGAGAACGTTTTGTAGGTTTAATGGATGAGTTTAAAATTCATAATGCATGCATAGGGAGATCCGCAATTCATAGATATACTTCATCAGGCGGCAGAGTAGAAACCAGGCCTATCGATCTTGGAGAGAACTCAAGCGGCGTTATTAGAGTTAATGCTTCCGGCGGAAGGACAAGCATAAGAGGAACTGCTGTTCAAAATGAATTCCGTGAAAACGGAAGGTTTCGTTTTTCTGATGATGCTGAAATGCACTTTTTTATCCGCGCAAGCGAAAACCCATATTTATTAAGCAGCGCAAAATGGGTTAGTTTTACCCCAGGCGCTGAAATATCAGGTGTCCTTGGGCGTTATGCGCAAATAGCTGTAGATTTTTATCCGTCTGCAGACGGCGAAACCAGCCCCTATTTAGATGAGCTTCGCATAGTTTATATGCCTGGCGAGCCGCCTTTACCTCCCAGAAATGTAACTGCTGTAGCTGTTGACGGAGGCGTTATGCTTCGCTGGAGACAAAGTCCTGCTTCAAATACAGCCGGTTATCTTGTTTATTACAGCTCAGTTCGCGGCGAGCTTTTTGGAAATGACGCTACATTGGGCTC
>Ga0123356_10003254_pt1 | contig 17058 bp, 10 predicted proteins | sample TergutEmb28metaG_2_FD_92546 | JGI IMG/M metagenome (GOLD analysis project Ga0123356, IMG submission 92546) | Embiratermes neotenicus P3 segment gut microbial communities from Petit-Saut dam, French Guiana - Emb289 P3 | ecosystem: Host-associated > Arthropoda: Insects > Digestive system > Gut ...
TAAGACTCCGTCGCATCCGGGATCGGGACATTCAGTACATGTGCAGGTTCCGCATTCCGAACACTCTCCGCATCCGGAGCACAGTACTCCGGGGCATGTCGGGTCGGGACAATTTACACATGTGCAATCTCCGCACAATTTACATTCATCACAACCCGGACAATTTGTGGGATGATTGCAACACCCGCAATGTATGTCACATTTTTCGCAGTCATTACAATACTTGTCTTTGTCGCATCCGTCAACAGCACAGCAGTCACACGCTTCTTTCTCCGGATCCGGGCAAGCGCTGTTGCTGCATCCTCCGCAGTCCTGACAAATTGAACCGCCGCATCCGGTTTCATCACAGCATGAACATTTGGGCAGATCGCATGTCGGATCATTGCATCCTCCGCATTCGTCGCATATAACTCCTTTACATCCAGCTTCTTCACAACATATACATTCTTCACATTCAAAGCATTTTTCGCAATTATCGCATCTCAGGCCATCACATAAAGAATCAGGACAGCAAATGCAATGGTCATCACATCTTCCGCAATCATCGCATTCTATCGATTCATCACAACCCGGTAATGTGCAGCAAATACAGTGATCATAACATCTGCCGCATACCGTACATTCAGCCTCTTCATCACAAAGCGGGTCAGCACAGCAAATACAGTGTTCATCACACATGTCACATATCGGACATTCAGCTGCTTCATCACAAAGCGGGTCAGCACAGCAAATACAGTGCTCATCACACATGACACATATCGGACATTCAGCTTCTTCATCACAAGACGGGTTAGCACAGCAAATACAGTGCTCATCACACATGACACATATCGGACATTCAGCTTCTTCATCACAAGACGGGTCAGCACAGCAAATACAGTGCTCATCACACATGACACATATCGGACATTCAGCTTCTTCATCACAAGACGGGTCAGCACAGCAAATACAGTGCTCATCACACATGTCACATATCGGACATTCAGCTTCTTCATCACAAGACGGGTCAGCACAGCATATGCAATGCTCATAACATCTGAGACAATCTGTACATACAATGTCTTTATCACATCCGGATTCTGCACAGCAATTACAATGTTCTAAAACACATAGTCCGCAATCTTCACATCCGTCTTCCGGGCACCCGGGAACAGAGCAACATATACAATCCCCGCATTCACTGCATTCATCACAATCAGGGCATATGGTTCCGGTGCATCCCGGTTCATCACAGCATGAACATTGTCCGTATCGGGAATCACCATCACAATCTTCTCCTTTTGAATCAGTGCATCCTCCGCATTTGTCGCATAAATCACCGCCACAATCATCGCAGTCACAAGAGCATGCCTTACATGTATTTCCGGGATCTAAACACGGGTCTGTACTAAGGTCTCTGCAGACATTGCAACATGTGCACACCGGCGGGGGCGGGGGCGGATCGCCGTCATCGTCATCATCTTCACAATGACAGCGGTTACCGAGTTCAGGGTCTCTGTCTTCCGGATCCATATCCAGATAGCACGGACAATTTCCGCGGGAATACATACACTTGTTGTTCGCATCCAGACATCCGCACGGGTTGGCAATGGGAGGCGGAGGTTGAGGAGGTTGTCGTGTATCACCCATACTCCAAAAATCGAAATACGGATACGGGTAACTGTCATCTCTGTTTGTTCCGTTGTACGGGTCAATACGCCAAATTCCGGCTTGACCGTTAATACCGTCAAAAGTACTGAAAGTAGCGCCCGGTGCGTGTGCCGCAGGTGCTGTCATTTCTGCTTGGGTTCGGCTCACGGGACGGGTGGCTGAATTATGTACCGCATTATTACCGAAAGCGGGACCCGTACCTGTCATGTTTCCTATCGGTGACATTAAGGTTCTTGGTGATCCGGGCAGAGCTTGATTATATAATTGTGTTCTGTTGCTGACTCCGCCGACACCGTCGTGAAAATGTGTTGAACTCGGACCGCGAGAATGATCGGGTCTGTAACGACTGGAGCTTGCACCAAAGGCTGTGAAACCGCCGTCGGAATTGGTGTTTCCTATTATCGGTTCACCCGGCAATCTGAGCTCGACAGCAGTATATGCATTATTTATTCCGTTAGCCGAGCCTGTTGCGGAGTGGCGAGATATATATCCGCCTGTTCTTTGCGTCAAATTATTTCCCGAAACTATTCCGTGGGAATATGTGTTATCGGTTCTGGCACTGCCTCGCATGGTGCTGACAAATCCGGCAGCTGCTCTGGGCGCTCTGACATCGGCATATTCAACATAACTTTCGGAAATACGCGATGATTGACGCATGTGCCCGACAAAACCGCCGGCGCCTTCATTAACGGAAGGACTGACTGCAATTACGATGACACGAACAGCTCCGCACCTGTGGATCGTCGAAGAGTTTTCCATTCTTCCGGCAAAACCGCCGGCATTGAGCAATCCTGCTCCGACGAACACTGAGCTGACATGGCTGTGCTCGATTCGAGAACCGTTCGCCATTCGCCCGACAAAACCCCCGGCATTTCTGCCGCCTGCAGTTACGGACAGATAATTTATTGTAGCATTAGAAATTGTAGTACCGTTACGCAGATGGCCGACAAAACCGCCGGCATTATGACGTCCGCTGTGTACGGTCACTTCTGCAGCACCGACACGTAAATGACAATTAACAAAAACTGAATTATCATTTTGCAATCTTCCGGCAAAACCGCCTGCAGAGTCACGATATGCTTTTACATTCAGTCTGCCGCCCGCTCGTAAGTCAATGGTATTGTTTTCGAGAGTATTTCTGCCGTAGTTTCTTCCGATATACCCTCCGGCAAAGTCACGACCGGCGCTTACATCAATTACAACTCCTGCACCTGCATTGATCGAACTGTTAATAATTCTGGCTCGCCCGTACATTTTTGCGATATATCCGCCTGCATTATCGCGCCTGCCGGTTGTTACAGTTAAAGTACTGCCGTCTCCGATGTTAATGGGACAGTTTTCAACCAATGCATTATTTGCGACATTACTGCCGGTGTTGCTTTCCATTGTTCCGAGAAAACCGCCTGCAGAAGTACGACCGCTGTAAACATACAATTTTGCACCGGCTCCGATATTGATCGGGCTGTTTATTATATGCACACCCGCTTGTATTCTTCCGACAAATCCTCCGGTCAGTGCACGAACACTGTGAATTCGGACTGTAGTTCCGTCCGTAATATTAACTTCACAATCGATTATTGATGAATTTTGCATAGCTGCTCCGACAAATCCGCCTGCCATATCACGAGAGCTTCTGACACTTATGTCGGTAGCTGAGCTGTTGGTTATTCTTGCCTGAGCACCATCCATCTTTCCGACAAATCCGCCGACCATCGAACGTGCACCCGGAGCATTATCAACAAGACCTTCGGAATCAGAATCAGTTATGTCGGCATTAATATCCGCAACACTGCCGTTTGTTACCGAACAGTTATGTATTTCACCGACATTTGCGAGGAATCCGATAAACCCGCCGGCATTAGCTCCTGTTTCATCGGGATCTCTTTCATCAATATCACCATCACTGCGTACATTCAAATTAATAACATGACTGTCCCGTATTATTGACGGATTGTTTCTGTTAGACGCATTTGTGCCCGGAATCAGACTGCCTGTAAAACCGCCGGTATTATTACCGTTTGCCCGTATATTCGGAGCACCGTTGACCGAGCAGCTTTCTACTGTGACAAATTCACCTATGCTGCCTGAAAAACCGCCGACATTTCGGCCTGTTCCGACGACAGAAACATCGGAAACTGTTGTATCGGTAATAAATGATCCGTTTCCGCTGATTTCACCGACAATACCGCCTAAAAAGCCGGTTCCCGCAATTGATACATCAACCGCAGTACCGTCGGAAATTAATGAACCTCCGCCATTCATATTGCCGGCAAAACCGCCGACATAAGACATTGCATCGTCAATGGAAATATGTGTTGCCGTACAATTTATTATCCTGATGTCGCCGCCTGAAGCGTTACCGATAAGACCGCCGACATTGTTTCTTGCATCAATAATATTGATAATATTCGCAGAACTGCTTGTTATCGCAGTTTGACTGCCTGATGCACTACCCACAAAACCGCCGATATTATCTCTTCCGTCAATAGTAATATCTGTTGCTGATGATGCTGTTACAGAATTATTATTTCCCCCCATAAGACCGACAAGTCCGCCGATGTTATTTCTGCCCTGGATGTTAAGGTTTGATACATGTGTATCTGTTACGGAAAAAGTTGCATTCGAACGAACTTCTCCTGCCAATCCGCCGATGGCATCACTCGTATTTCCGCCTGTGTCGAAATTAAGGTTTGATACCGAGGAGTTTGTGATAATTACCGTACCTGCGTACACCCAACCGGTTATCCCGCCTATACGGTTTTGACTGCCGGTTGTACCGAGCAAACTTCTGTTTGTTTCGTGACCGACGATGTGAACATTATCTATAACAGCGTTTTGGTATATTGAACCGGATAAACCGCCTGTCGGCGATGTTCCTAAAATACCTGATTCAGTTAACTTAAGAGTAAGGTTGCTAATGTTTACAGGATTTGCGGGACTCGCACCGCGCAAGCAATAGAAAAAGCCGGAATATGTTCCTGCATTTCTGATTTGAAGCCCGCTGATTGTGTAGTAGTTACCGTCAAAGTTTCCTCTGAATGTACCGCGATCAACGCGAGACGGAGAATCGGTTCCTGTTCCTATAGGAACCCAGTTAAGTGCTGTACCCGTTAAGGGTTCACCTAATCCGTCTACCGATAAATTGATGTCTGCCATTAATATATAATTTAATGTAAGATTATTACGGACGTTATTTAATCCTGCGCGACAAAAAATTTGATTGCTGTTCCCGGGTGTTATTATTAATGCTTTGGTACAAATACATTCCGCCGGGTCAGGGCATCCCAATGAAAGAGGCATTAATGATGCTTCTCTGAGTTCGGTAAAAATCTCGCCTGTTTCACTATGCTCTGCAGCATAAGTTATAACGAACACTTCTTCGGGTTCTGCATCAAATTGAAAACCGCCGTAATCAGCAACCCATACATTATCAACTTCTTCGCCTTCTTCATCATACACGGTTACGTCTTCGAGGAACATTTCTTCGATTTCGTCTCCGGTTTTTCCTTCAGCTTCAAGCGGATCAATCAATAAAATTCCGAAAAACTCGAAGAACAGTTCAGCTTCAATATCATCGTCATCGTCATCGAGATCATCATCGTCGTCTTCATCATCTTTATCGTCATCGAGATCGGTTATCAGATCATCGTTGTCATCAGGGTCGTTATCAAGTTCATTATCGGGATTACTGTTTAAACCTTCATTCGATTCCGGTTCTGCATTACCCGAAATTAATTCAGATTCTTGCCCTTCGGATTCTTGCTCTTCAGATACCGATTGGGGTATCGATTCGGTAAAAGACATAAAACCAATGGAATGATCGTCTGTACAATCATCACTGCAACCGGATGATTCCGCTCCTGCGATTAATCCGTGCGAATGCCCGGTAGCTCCGAATATACCTCCGGAAGGAAATGAAAAAATCGGTAACATCATCAGTATTACAAAAAATGTTATTACCCTTTTAAAGAACTCTTTCCATTTTTTCGTCATAACTTCACATCCGTTTTCAAGTTTTGTTTGAGTTTGCATGAATCGTTAACTTTGGAATTTTACCACATTGAACAACAAAAAATGTTAAAAAAATATAAACAGACATGCAAATAACCATGTATTTGCAAGGAAGTGTGACGATACTATGAACAAAACGACTTTTAAACAAAAAGTTTACATAATTATCTTGCCTGTTTTTGTCAAGAAACATTATGTCACACAAAAAAATACAAAGCTTTAAAAAGCTTTGTATTGGTGACCCGTACGGGACTCGAACCCGTGTTGCCGGCGTGAAAGGCCGGAGTCTTAACCGCTTGACCAACGGGCCGGATAATGCGGAGCTTGTTATAAGAGCCTTGCTTGCAAGGCTTTGGTAGCGGCAACTGGAATTGAACCAGTGACACTGCGGGTATGAACCGCATGCTCTAGCCATCTGAGCTATGCCGCCATTTAAGACGAGCACGCACCATTATAAAACCCTGAGTGCCTGTTGTCAACACATTTTTATTAAAGCTTGAAAACCGTCTGATTGCATTACTTGAAGTATATATAATTATAATGTAAAATCTATAGCGGGATGGTGAAGAGATGAGTAAATTAACACCGCAAATCATTGCAAATATTACTGACGGAACGTATATAGGTGAAAATAAAGATCGTGATATTCCGGTAAAAGGAGCTGTTCGCGATAATCGTGATGTAAAAAAAGGTAATCTTTTTATTTGCATTCGCGGAGCGCGAGTCGACGGACATTCATTTGCTGACATTGCTTTTGAGGCGGGAGCGGCATGTTGTCTTACAGAGCAAGATCTTCCGGATGCAAAAGGACCTTATGTTAAAGTCGGATCAACCTTGAAAGCGATCAGGGTTTTGAGCGAATATTACAGAAGTTTATTTAAAATACCTGTAATAGGTATTACCGGAAGTGTCGGAAAGACATCTGCAAAGGAGTTGATCGCGGCAGTTCTCAGCAGTAAATTCAATGTATTGAAAACAGAAATGAATTTGAACAATGAAATAGGAGTTCCGCTTACATTACTGGCTTTGACTGATGAGCATGAAGTTGCAGTAATTGAAATGGGTATCAGAGATTTCGGCGATATGGATATCCTTGCGCAAATGGTTCGTCCCGATATATTTGTTATGACAAAAATCGGATATTCTCACATTAAAGAACTGGGCGATCTGCAGGGAGTATTACGTGCAAAAACAGAAGCATTTGCATATATGAAGCCTGACGGGATCGCAGTGATGAACGGTGATGATGAATTGTTATTGACATATGAAACAAAAATCGAAAAACTTACTTACGGTTTACAAAAACATAATGATGTTCGTGCGATCAACATTATATCCGAAAGTATAGATTTATTGAAATTTGATATAGCGGATAATAAAGGACAGTTCTCGGTGAACCTGCCGGCTTACGGCACGCATCTTGCAACGCTGGCACCGGGAGCGGTTATAATCGGGCGGTTACTGGGAATGACGGATGATGAAATATGCAGAGGGTTTTTGTCTTATGCACCCGTTGAAGGAAGGTCGAACATACGGGAGATAAACAACATGACACTTATTGATGATTGTTATAACGCAAACCCGAATTCGGTCAAAGCGGCAATAACATCAATGTCATCATTACCCGGCAGGCATGTTGCGATATTGGGAGATATGTTGAACCTCGGAGAACATTCAAAACAAATGCATTATGATACCGGTGTTTTTGCCGCACAAAATAATGTCGATTGCCTTCTGTGTCACGGAAATGAATCGATCGATTTATATAAAGGGTTTATTGACTCATGTAATAAAGAAGCGCATTATTATCCTCTTATGGATGATTTGATCGAAAAAATCCCTGCAGGAATAAAAAAAGGTGACGTCATTCTTGTGAAAGCGTCACGCGGTATGCAGTTTGAAAAATTGTTGCCCTTTATTTCCCGACAGAAGCTGTGAGGAAATAAAGGTTTATTTCAAATGATTCGTCACTCGGGTCGATCGAGTATGTTGCATATGCGAGATTTTCGTGTGAAATACCGTGTTTGGCAAAAGCATCCGTTACTGCAGAAATGAGTTCGGACAGTTCGTCGTCGGGCAGTTTCGGCATTTCGATAACTATTTGTGATTCTGATGTGTTTTTGGGTGAAGTTAAAAACTCACCGATTTTATCGACTGTTGAATCACTGAGTGAATCGCGGTCATCGGGGCTGAACCAAAACAACATCGTTCCTGCTGAAAGATCGACACTGACAGGACTGATATCCGGTATTTCATCGGGCGGATCTTCGGAGAGATCGGGATCGAATTCGCCTTGTTCGCCATGTTCGGTTTCGTCCGGTTCGGGCGGCTCATGGGGAGTAAAACCGCTGCCGTCCGGCAGCGGTTTGTCTGATATTTCGGGATCTTCTTCCGGTTGATGTGACTCGGAATGAGACGGCGGATCATCAGGCGGTGATTGTGTATTGTTCCAAGCTATTACGGCAAGGGTAATGGCTATAATGAACAGCGGTATCGCAATTATGACAGCGATAACGATTTTACCCCTTTCGGTAATTTCATAACCACGCAAGAGAAACCACCCCCTTTTTGCCGATCGTTCGGGAATCAGCCGGAAATAAATGTTAAAATTTCTTTTAACCGTTGAGCTTCGGCTTCGATCGAGAAGAATTGTTTTTTATGTAAGTCTTTGCGGTTTTCGATAAGTCTGCGTGTACGCAGTATTTGTTGATCCATTTCATCAAGTTCTGCCTGACGGGCTGCGATGTAGTCGTCTGTGTGTCTTGCAAAACGTTCTGCATATTCTTTGAGCATTTTAACGCGAAGGACACCGTCGCCCATTAATAAGTCATAATCAAACCCGGATGCTGAAATTAATTTGTTGACGATTTCACGACGGGATGCATCGGGCAGAGAATCGGGAAGTGTTTGAAGATATTCTTCAATGAGATAGATCGATTCTGTTTTTCTTGATCTTAATGCAAGTGCTTCGTACAGCTCCTCCGTGCCTAAAAATCTGTCTGTATATGTTTCGGGCTGTTGTTCTCTTTCTGCAGGGAGGACAGGAGTGACGAGAGCGTCTTCTGTATTATTACCGTTTCTGAACAAATTCAACCCTCCAAATACAGGTCCGGATTTTTGCTGAGTAACAGGTTCGGGAGCAGGGGGGGCTGCGGGTGTGACTTCGTGCGGTGTGTATGCTTCAACGGTTTCGATTACTTCGTTGTATGAATATTGTTCGGATTGAGATATGTCTTCTGCGATTGTTTTTTCGGGTTCCGGTACTTCGTCTGTTTGTGCGGTTTCGAAATCCGGGTCGGTATTTTTTTCTGACGGGAAAACCGGAGTCGGCATACCGGGAATAGGTTGACGGGCGGCCGGTGTTACCTTAACGGTATTGTCGGGAACGTCAAACAGAGGTTTGATGTCCGAATCATTTCGGAAAGAGGGATTGTTTATTTCCTGATTATATGTCCCGCTGTCCGAACCGGTTTCTCTTATAAGTCCGCCTCGTTCCAGTATGGTTTTTATTCTGCTTTTATTTTGTTTGTCCGCCATGAGTCAATCCTCCCGACCGATCATCGATCCCCAATTAAGGAATTCCTTGATATCAAAATATCATAATTCCAATCACAGCAATTCTATGCAAATCGACGCTGTCTGTCAAGGATTATTTACGGTAAAAAATCACTATTTTTTCATCATATGATGAAATTCCTTACCATGCAAAAGGTATTGGAAATCATCGCCGGGTTTACGCACCGAAAAATTTTGCATGTATAGCGGCGACTGCGCGATCCGCATCATTTTCATTAACCAATACGGAGACTTTGATTTCACTTGTCGATATCATTGCTATGTTTATTTTTGAATCATACAGCGCTTCAAACATCATTGCGGCGACTCCCGGAGCTGACATCATACCTGCACCGACGATGCTGACTTTAGCAATTTTATCTGTAGTGTTGATTTCCGTATAGCCTATGATATCTTTGTTTTCTTCCAAAACTTCCACAGCTCGTTCAAGATCTCCCCTGGCTATGGTAAAGCTGATATCATTTGTATTATCACGGCCGATGGATTGAAGAATAATATCAATATTTATTTTGGCGTTTGCTATTACTCTGAACATTTTAAATGCGACTCCCGGTTCATCTTTCACACCGACAAGAGCTATACGAGCTATATCGGAATCTTTTGCCACTCCGCTTATTTTTGTATGTTCCATTTTGGTTACCCCTTTAACAATTGTTCCCGGCTTTCTGACAAGACTGGAAAGGACTTCCATTTTAACGCCGTATCTCTTTGCCATTTCGACCGAACGGTTATGTAAAACCTGTGCACCCAATGATGCCAGTTCTATCATTTCATCATATGTGATCTCATCCAGCTTTTTTGCTCCCGGAACTTTATTGGGATCGCATGTATAAATACCTTCAACATCTGTATAAATACGACAGATATCCGCATTCAATGCAACTGCAAGTGCCACTGCGGTCGTGTCCGATCCGCCGCGTCCAATCGTTGTTATATCGTCGAATTTATTTATTCCCTGAAAACCCGCAACAAGGACGATTCTTCTTCGATCGAGTTCCGCTTTTAATCTCTCTGCAGAAACCGCTTTTATTCGTGCGCTTCCGTAATCGGAATCCGTATTCATCCCGACCTGCCATCCGGTCAAAGAAACCACGGGCAGACCGAGAGTTTCCAAAGCCATTGCCATCAATGCAACCGAAGCTTGTTCCCCGGTCGATAACAACACATCCATTTCCCTCTTTGAAGGATTCGGATTGAGTTCTTTTGCTTTTTCAATCAGAGTATCGGTAGTATCTGCCTGTGCGGACAAAACCGTGACAACATTATTTCCTTCGGAATATGCTTCCGCAATGATCCATGCTACTCTTTTAATGCTTTCCGCATCGGCGACCGAACTTCCGCCGAATTTTTGAACGATTAATCCCATTAATGATCTCCCAATACCCTGAATTGTGATTTTGCGTTTATTCCGCGACTTAATAAGTTTTCTGCTTTTTTTCCGCTCATAACACCGGTTATGAATGCGGTGTCTTCAGTTGTGTTTTCGGTAAACAAAACGCTTCCGAATTCTTTTTCAATTTTTTCACGTGTTGCATCTGTTCTTATATACCATGATGATTCAAGCAAATTGCTGTCAACGATTATTGCGGGGTTTGCTTCATCCCAACCGATCTGTCTGCGTGCTTGTAAATGCTTGACGGCATCGATGACGTCAGCAACAACTGCACTGGCAGTAGGCAGTTTGCCTGCTCCCGCGCCGCAAAAAATAACATTACCGACCATATTTCCGCGAACGACAACAGCATTCATTACACCGTCAACACCTGTCAACAGACTGTGTTTGCTGACCAAATGCGGTGCTGTGTATATTGATGCATTATTTGCGGTCATTCGTGCCCGTCCCAGCAGTTTGATTTTGTATCCTAATGAATCTGCATACTTAATATCATTTAATGAAATTGTTGTGATTCCTTCAGTCGGGACATCTTTCGGGAATATATGACTGCCGAATGCAAGAGAAGAAAGAATACAAATTTTTCTGCATGTATCGTGACCTTCAATATCTGCTGTCGGATCGGCTTCGGCGTATCCCATTTTTTGAGCTTCAAGCAGAGCGTCGGAAAAATCGGCTCCGTTTTGATCCATATCTGTTAAAATATAGTTTGTTGTTCCGTTTAAGATTCCGTATATTTCGTTTATCGTATTTGCCGTCATGCATTGAGCGATCGGTCTGATGACCGGTATGCCTCCGCCGACGCTTGCTTCGAAAAGGAAATTTACGTTTTTTTCTTTTGCCAGTTGAATTAATTCGCTTCCGTGTTCGGCAACAAGCTCTTTATTTGATGTTACCACACTTTTTGAAGCTTCAAGACATCGTTTTACATAAATATATGCAGGGTCGACTCCGCCGATCGCTTCTATGACCACTGAAACTTCCGGATCGTTTACGATTTTTTCAAAATCATTTATAATCAAATCATTATACGGATTATCGGGAAAATTTCTGATATCCAGGATATATTTTACGCTGATATCCCGGCCCGCATTTTGGCTTATTTTTTCTGAATTTTTATCAAGTACATGGACAACTCCGGATCCTACGATCCCGAATCCCATGACAGCTGTTTTGATCATTGTGACCCTCCCGGTAAGTATCGGCTATTTTAACACAGTGTATTTTACTGTGCAACAAAATCTGCGGAGATATACGGAGATAAAAAATCAGGAAGACAGGTATTGAACCCCAACGGATATTCCGTACAGGATCGGTTGATGCAGGATATATATCAACAATGCGTTTTTTCCGACTGTCGGGAAGAAAGGAGCTTTCATTTCATAAAACCGCTTCGGAAACTTACCTTCACGTATATACTCACCCATCCATGTTCCCAAAAGAAAAATAAATATCCACGGCAGGATCGTTTGATAATCGAAACTGACATATCCGGGTTGTCGCCAACCGAGAACGGACAGCAGGTCACGAGTAACCAAATTATGCGCAACAGGTGATAAATACACTCTTGCCGCAGTGCTTATTGCTATTAAAAATAAATAAATCCAAGGAGCGATTTTGTTCGGGATGCTGTCCCAAAGTTTGCGTGTCAGACCGTAGAAAATCATTAAAAACCCGAGTAAATGCAGAATGCCGAATGTTATAGGCATATACATACGGGTTGTTATATACGTTATTATTACTGCAATAACTATGACTATCGATCCGCGTTCAAGATTACCTCGTGAAAATCTTGAAGATACTCCGGAAACAATAATAAATACTCCCACAAAAAATGCTTGGAGAACACTGAAAACCGGATTATAGTAAAACCATGACGGTGCATCTAAAAATGCAACCGAATTGTATAAGGCATGGTGGATAACCATTAGAGTTACAGCAAATCCGCGAAGTGCATCAATTATTTCAATACGTTTTTTCTTCTCTTCCATGCGGCTATTTTACCGGAATAACCGGCATTGTCAAATAATATACACTGTGATATACTTTATCGACTTTATACATTAATTTGAATTGAGGTTAAAGAATTGGGATTACCTGACGATCTTGCAGAAATAAACCAACAATTTGAAAACTTATTATTCAACAGCATGCTCCTGAGCAGAATCGCTTACGGGTTTATTTGCGTTATGTGTTTTTTCTTTTTAATCACTGCTGTTTATAAACTCATAAGACATCGTTGGAACAGTGTGTTTTTTATTCTGTTAAGTATTTCCGTTATGACATGGTCCGTGTTATCTTTCATTGCATTGATCGTTCCCAATACATATGAAGCGCGGTTTTTAAATGAATTGAGATATATCGGCATTGTTCCGATCCCGGTTTTGCTTGCACTCCATATTAATTTGCAAGTATCATATAAAACTCTGCGCCCGGTAACACTTGTTTTTCTGATCGCCGTACCTGTTTTTCTGATCTTCATGATTTTACGGGATTTATTATTTTCCGGTTTATTTAATTTTTTACCGCGCTTATATGATGTACCGTGGTATTTATTGGCGTTTTACATTTATTCCGCAGGTGCACTTATATCTTCTTATTTGTTTTGCTTCAACGTTTTTTATCAAATGCCTCCGCGTACCAGAAGATCGACAAAATCGATTTTTGTGGGAGTTATTTCATTGACCCTGATGGTCGTGATGAGTGCATTATGGAGTCCTGTTTTTGAAAACTTTTTACCTCAATCGCCCGTGACCGATTTATTGGTTCCGCTTTTGGTCCCGGTTTCACTTGCATTTATTGTTTATCCGTTATTTGATTCCATGTATATAATGCCGGCTTCCGATGTTATTGTGACATCCCGCGAATTTATCATGAAAGGCTTGAGCACGACTGTATTGGTTCTTAACAAAAGGCATCAGGTCCTTGATTGGAACAAAAAAGAATGGGATATAGACACCGTTCTTCCGAAGCCGAAATATAAAGAACCTTATCATGATTATTTAAACCGTGTGCTTAATCAATATGCAGGCAAAGTCTCCCCGCATAATAATGACATTGTGATCCTGACAAGGGAGGGAAAAGAAGCACATTTTCTGCTCCGTGCACATGAAGTCGGGTATAAACAGAAAATGTACGGTTATGTTGTTGAAATTTCCGAAGTAACACAAATATATGCAAAACTCCGTGATTTTGAAGAAATCGCTCACTACGATACACTTACCGGGCTGTATAATCGTAATGCATATATCGATTATATTCATCAACAGCTGACAGATGAAAATATGCCTCTTCTCATTTTAGTCGGAGACTTAAATGAGCTGAAGCGTATCAATGATGTTTACGGTCATTTAGTCGGAGATGAACTGATAAAATCAGTAGCAAATGTCCTCGAACAAACAAAACCCGAGAATGCTTTTGTCGCCAGGGTCGGCGGAGATGAATTTGTGCTCCTTGTACCGAACGGAAGCGTTGAGATCGGTGAAAGGTTTATAAACAGAGCAAATGCAATGTGCTCAACAGTCCGGGATGAAAAATCCCGAACTCCGAGCGTATCGTGGGGTTATTCCGTAATGACTTCGGCAGATCAATCGTATAACGATCTGTTTGCGGAAGCCGATAAGATGATGTACGAATACAAGAAAAAACGCGTCGAGTTCAGCAGCAGCGGTATTTTACCGCAATGATCATAAATCGATTTCATTTCCCGTATTATCGATTTTACGTGCGTTTTGTGCAAACAGAGCAATGAAATATGATATTGCCATAAGAGCAAATGCAAAGAGTAACGTTACGGCAATGTCTGTAACAACGGCACCGGTAAATCTGCCGGTGTTAACTGCTGATGCACCCAAAACATTTAATGCAAACGGATTGTACATATAATTGACATCGATCAATGCAAAAATATTTGACAAAATTATAGCGGCACTGATACATACAGCGGAACTCATTCCGGCTTTTCCGGTTGCTGTTCCCAATGTGAGATGAAAACATACATACAGCATCAGACAAACCCCTGAAATTATTCCGGCAAGGAAAACACCTGTGAATGTAACGTCATTGTAATCAAAAACCAATACGGAAACACCCCAGGATGCAAACATCCCGATTACGGCACAAATAAAAACGGATACAGGATAAATAATAAATTTCGGGAAAATATAAGAAAAACTTTTCAATCCTGAACTTTGCGGGATTATTACCGAGCGTTTTTTTTGTTCGCCGCCTGCAGCACTGTTGAGCATGAGTAATACAACAATAATAGCTGTTCCGGTCATATCCGATACAGATGCCGTTACCCCTAATGAAGCGGATGTACTGAGCATTCCCGTCATTGTCGAAACATCCATTCCGAGCTCGTCATAAATATCGCTCATGGCATCCATCAAAGCACCCATTCCGGCTATAAACAGGGGGCTTAAGAGTGCAAGACCGATTATAACAAGCGATATGATCAAAAACTTTTTTGTTCTGATGTATGCAAGAATTTCTTTTTTGAAGCTTGCTTTTGTTTGCATATTCATTGTGCCGCTCCTTCCGGTTGAAAATAGGGAAGTAAGTATCCGCTGTTTATTCCGAGATATATTTGCTCTAATGAAAGCCGCTTGAACCATACACCGTCCGGGACAATTTGTTTACCCGCAAGCGTTGTGATTATTTTGTAAAACAACTCGGCATCATTTACTCCTTCTTTGGCATATGCGGTAATATCTCCGTAATGCTCTTGTTCCGAACGGTCGATGATTTCAAGTGTGCTCAGTGCTTCGATCACTTCCTGCGAATTTTGCGATCTCACGGTAACTGCAGTACCGGCTCCGAACATTTTATATACGTCCGAAAGTGTGCCTTCCACGGCCATGACACCGCCGCGGAGGATCCCGACTTTGTTTGCCACACGTTCGACGTCGGCTAATATATGAGTACATAATATTATTGTCGAACCCGAAGCGGCAAGTCCGCTGATGATTTCAATGACTTCGGCACGACCTCCCGGGTCGAGCGCCGATGTCGGTTCATCAAGTATAAGCAAGTCGGGATCGGCATACAGCGCGGCAGCTATTCCGATGCGTTGAACCATTCCTCTTGAATATCCTTTGATAAGACGCTGCGCATCGGTATACATTCCGGTCATTTGCAAAACTTCGGCAGTTCGTTTTGTGATATCGCCCTCATATTCACAACATGCACCGATAAAATCAAGATACTCAAATCCGTTCATGTATCCGAAAAGAGCGGGAGATTCGGGTAAGTAACCGATTCTTATCCCTTCACCTTCAAAAGATATATCTCCCTGATCTTTGGGTATGATGTTGCATAAGATGTTCATTGTTGTAGTTTTACCGCATCCGTTTGTTCCGAGAAAACCGTAAACATCTCCTTTTGAAAGGTTCATATTCAAACCTTTCAAAACAGAAAAGTTTTTATAACTTTTTGTCAATCCTGTTATTTTTATCATTTTCTCTCCTTGTTGACTGAACTGTTTCAATTTTCAGCGTGTTATTAAGCCGGTCAGCAACCCTAACGATAATTCGTTGAATGCAAAAACCATCATGATTATACCGGGAACGGTACAGAGAAACCAAGCAACTTTTTTACCGGGGCTGACTTCGCTCCACGGGTTTTCAAATTTGTATTTTTTGACGGCGGGGATTTTTGAAATAAATACGGCAACACCCACAATGATCATAACAACAACAGCAACGAGATAAATAGTGTAAACGGTGTTTACAAACCTGTTTTCTTCATTGGTCATTACTGTTAAAGTACCCAAAAGTAAAGCACCTGCACTGATTGAGTTAACGATTGCATGCAATATTGTAACAACAAAAAGTGACCCTGTAGCATATCTTATATATCCGAGCGCCAAACCGTAAGCGGTTGTATAAAATAACATATACAGACTGCCGTGCATCAAGCCGAACAAAAAGGAACTGATTAAAATTGCAATTCCCGTTCCGTACGGTTTGAGTGCGTCATACATAATGCCTCTTACCAGAAATTCTTCAAAAATCGGTGCAATGATGACCATCATGAATACCATTGCCAAAACACCGACGATATTTGATGAAGGCTCCATAATACTCGGGCGTAATAAATCGTCTATATATGTGTGTCCGTTTGTCAGATATCTTGTTATTAAGAATGATATGAGTAATGTCAGCAATGCGATTCCGTGTCCGAAACCGAATGTTGCCGGAAAAGTACCCAATGCTCTGGCAAGTCTCTTTGGTCTTTCATACAACTCTTTATATTTACCTGTATAATTTACTGTTTTTTTGAATATGAATACGGTGAAAAGTAACGGGATGATATATACAAAAACTATGATTATTAAAGCATTGAGCAGGCTGAAAACAGATTCCCCGAAGAAATCGACGGATTTGACAAACATTGTTGACATATATCCTGCAAGAAGTCTGCATATA
>Ga0123356_10003255_pt1 | contig 17057 bp, 6 predicted proteins | sample TergutEmb28metaG_2_FD_92546 | JGI IMG/M metagenome (GOLD analysis project Ga0123356, IMG submission 92546) | Embiratermes neotenicus P3 segment gut microbial communities from Petit-Saut dam, French Guiana - Emb289 P3 | ecosystem: Host-associated > Arthropoda: Insects > Digestive system > Gut ...
CCGCATTCACCGAGGCCACTCTGATGATATTCGGTAAGTCATAACACGCCGGATATGACGGCTTCTTCGTCAAGTCGCGCCGGTTGTTGCCCGCCGCGCACACAAACAATGCGTTAGCATTCACTATCACTTCCTCTAACGCCGGGTTCTCCTGCGCCGACCCGAACGAACAGTTGATGATCGTTGCGCCTTTTGCGGTTGCATATTCTATCGCCGTTATGATGTCGCTTGTGTATGCTACCCCGCTACGAAACACCTGCAGCGGCAGGATTTTTATATTGTCTGCGCCGCTATCACGCGCTGTGGTCGCGATGATTCCGGCGATGTGCGTACCGTGCGCGGATTCGTATGGGTGCGTCGGCGAATATACTTGGTTTGTGTCCTCTGTGAAATCCCACATATTATCTGTGTCTATATACCTTGCCAAATCATTGTGGTATATGTCCATACCTGTGTCGATTACCGCTACTATGATATCGTTACCGTGATTGATTTCGTATGTGTCTGCGGCGTCATCTTCGATTTCAGGCTCTTCCAAGTCTTCTGTATCGTCGCTATCTTCTGTGTCATCGCTATTTTCTGCTTCATATTCGTTATCAATATCCGGTAATCTTGTGACTTCATCGTCGTCAAAAGACTCTTCGCTCCCGTCCGGTATTTCATCGGTGTCTATGCTGTCAAGCGACAACTTGTAGTCAGGCTGTATGTACTCGATTTCATCGCCCACTCCTGCTCTCCGCAACTCGTCGGCAAAATCCTTCGGATTCACGCATTCGCTCAAGATGACCAATTCTGTCCGCTCGCCTATTTGCGTGGATATACCTGCATTTCGCGTTTTTGATAAGAGCGTGTTCCCGCTCTCGCTTCTGTACTTCACTATATATCGGTTCTCTCCCGAATTTTCGATGATTTTTTCGACTTCACGTTTCACTCCCACGGGCAATTCGAGTTCCCTGACCGACTCCATATTTTTTGAAACCGCCGCCTGTACGATATCCTCGATTCGCCGCTCGAATTCCGCTCTCAGGTTTGGCAATCGTTCGATATTCTCCCTGAGCGTTTCGTCGCTGTCATACATGAACCGGAACGGGTCGCCGCTTGGGAATCCGTCGTCTCGAATCTGAGCTTTTTTCTCGGACTCCGTTTCCGCATTTATTCCTATGCCGAATATACTTGGCAATAACACAACCACAGTGAGCAGTATGCTTATCGCCTTTATTTGTCTTCTTGACCTTTTTATTTTTTTCATCTTGATTTCCTCCTTATTTTTAATTTCGGACACAAAAACAATCCCCCGCAAAAATTAACTCCTGTACACGCAAAAATTAATTTTTTCCTCATCCTGCCTTGATAAACCGTTTTTATCCAATAATCAATATAGCCGTCGCAATCGCCTGCTGCTTTTTTATTACGATTTGTTTATACTTATATCTTCTGTGGTTATTACATTGAGGACGTTTTGGGGGATTTACATTATTAATTTGATTTTTTGTTTGTGGTGTCGCTATATTTCATTATACATTGCATTTCAATATTTATCAAGAAGTTTTTTGCATTTTACACAATTTAACGATTTGTTCATATTAGCGGGAAAACAAAAATAAACCGGGTGGTTTTAGATAATTTTTTTCTAAAATAATTTATATCCTTAGGCGGCAAGGGGCTTGAAAAAAATATTTTTCTGTAGTACAATATATAGGTAACAGCGCAAAATAAAATTATATATTATATATAACCGGGGAAGTGGAGAGGGAATCATGAAAAATCCGAAAATGACAAAAAACATCATAAGCGTCGCCGCCGCGTGCGCGGTTATGCTGACGCTGTTCGCTTTTTTCCCGTTTCCGGCGGGCGCCTGGGGAGACGCCTATTCCACAATCAGCGCGGCTTATTCTCACACGCTGGCGATAGACCGCGAGGGCAGCCTATGGGCCTGGGGCGCAGGGCCGCTGGGGGACGGCACCGCCCAGGACAGGCCTTCCCCGGTCAAGATAATGGATCAGGTTGCCCAGGTTTCGGCGGGTTATTGCTACACATTGGCGATAAAAGAAGACGGCAGCCTCTGGGCCTGGGGCAGTAACTGGGCCGGGCAGCTGGGCGACGGCACCACCCAGGACAGGCTCACCCCGGTCAAGATAATGGATCAGGTCGCCCAGGTTTCGGCGGGCGACGCCCACGCGCTGGCGATAAAAAGCGACGGCAGTCTCTGGGCTTGGGGCTGGAACGATTCCGGGCAGCTGGGGGACGGCACCGCGGAGGACAGGCTCACCCCGGTAAAAATCATGGATCAGGTCGCCCAGGTTTCGGCGGGATGGTATCACACGGCGGCGATAAAAAACGACGGCAGCCTCTGGGCCTGGGGGCATAATGTGTTCGGGCAGCTGGGCGACGGCACGTGGGAGGACAGGCTCGCCCCGGTAAAAATCATGGACAAAACCCTCCGGGTTTCGGCGGGCGACGCCCACACGATGGTGATCGCCGGCGACGGCAGCCTATGGGCCTTCGGGCAGAACTGGTCCGGAGAGATCGGCGACGGAACTTCGGAAGACAAATTCACCCCGGTCAAAATCATGGACAAAGTGGCTCAGGTTTCGGCGAGTGTCACGCACACCGCGGCCTTAAAAGAAGACGGCAGCCTATGGGCCTGGGGGTGGAATGAGTTCGGACAGCTGGGCGACGGCACGAAAAACGGCAAGCTGACCCCGGTCAAAATCATGGACAAAGTGACCCAAATTTCGGCAGGCTATTATCACACGGCGGCGATAGACCGCGACGGCAACCTATGGGCTTGGGGAGATAACGAGTTCGGGCAGCTGGGCGACGGCACGAAAAAAGACAGGCAGAGACCGGTTAAAATCATAGACCAGACGGCTTTGCCCGCCGTTTCGGCGGTCACCGCGAAGCCTACGGCGTCAATTGTGCTCGTCGACGGCGAACAATTCGAATTTGACGCGTACAATATAGAAGGCAGCAACTATTTTAAGCTCCGCGATTTGGCGTATGTACTCTCCGGCACAAAAAAACAGTTTGAAGTCGTCTGGGACGCCAGATCCGGCGCGATAACGCTCACCGGCGGAAAACCGTACACGGCGGTCGGCGGCGAAATGGCGGGCAAGGGCGCGGGAAACAGGGGCGCGGTGCCGGCGAAATCAAAAATATATATAGACGGCAGCGAAATAACCTTGACGGCGTACAACATCGGCGGCAACCATTATTTTAAATTGCGGGACATAGGCGAGGCGTTCGACTTCGGGGTGAAGTGGGACAGAGCGAAAAACACGATTGTCATAGAAACAAATAAAGGATACACACAGTGAAATTAGGGGGGAAATTTTTTAATGAAAGTAATCAAAGCGTTCGGGCCCGGAGATCTGCGGGTCGTCGAAAAACCCGTTCCGGAGCCCAAATTCGGGTATGTGCGGGTAAAAGTCCGCGCCAGCGGAATATGCGGCTCGGATAAATGGCTGTGGTCCGTCCCCAGCGAAAACGATTCGGTCGCCGGCCATGAAATAGCGGGCGAAGTGGACAAGCTCGGAGAGGGAGTGGCAAATCTTTCGGTCGGGAACCGCGTCATGATCAACAATGTGGTGGGCTGCGGCGCCTGCCCCGCGTGCCGGGCGGGGGAATTTGTGCTGTGCCCCCAATGGAACGGTTCGGCCGACGTCAACAACGGTTTCGGCGAATATGTAATTGCCCCCGAGCGCAACTGTTTACGCCTGCTGCCCGGCCTTGATTTCATCGACGGCGCGCTGATCATGGACAATTGGGGCACGCCCTACAGCGCCTTGGAGCGCAGCGGCATAAAGCCAGGCACGGATGTGCTGGTCAGCGGCTGCGGGCCGATCGGCCAGGCGGCGACGGCGCTTGCCTGCGCCATGGGCGCCTACACCATAGCCGTGGACCCGCTCCCGTACAGGCGGGAAGCCGCCCTGCGAAACGGTGCGAAGGCGGCGTTTTCGCCCGATGAACTGCCCGAAGCGGCGAAAAAACTGACAAACGGGTTGGGGGTACATAAAGTGTTTGAATGCTCCGGCAGCGGCAAAGCGTATAAAAACTGCTTAAATTCGCTGTGCATCGGGGGGAGCCTGACCGCCATCGGCGAACATGCGGATATCCAAGTCAATTCCAGCGACTTGATACGGCGCAGGCTGAGCATCGGGGGAACCTGGTACTCCACAATGCGGCAGGCGGGAGAAGTCATGGGGCTCGCGCTGACCAAAAAAATCAATCCGCGCTGTTTTTTGACGCATACCGCCGCCTTGGAGCAGGTTCCGGAGATATTTGGCTCCGTCGTAGGCTTCGGCGACGAGCTGCTGAAATGCATGATAGTGTTTGATTAGCCCTCGACGGCATTGGCGATATAGGCCTCGATAAACCTTGCGAAGATGGCAGTTACCTCGGCGCGGGTGGCCGTGGCTTTCGGGTCGTACACATTGTCTGGCCTGCCGACTACTATGCCTGCCGCCTGTATCATTTTCACCGCGTCGTATGCCCATGAAGCGATGCCTGCCTCGTCGTCGAAGACCGGCGCTGCGCCCGCCGGCAGTTCATAGCCTTTGTATGCGGCATAATTTGTCAGCATGACCGCCATCTGTTCGCGGGTTATCTCGTGCTCCGGCCCGAACAGGCCTCCGCCGTAACCGCTTACGATGCCCGCGCTCGCCGCCCATTCCACAGCCGGCGCATACCATAAACCCGCGGCGACGTCGGTGAAGCGGGACGTGCCGTACGCGGACAGGTCAATGCCCTCGATGTTGGCGATTACCTGCGCGAACATGGCGCGGGTCATGGACGTGTCGGGGCTGAACAGATCGCCGCCGATACCGCCGAACAAGCCGCGCGCCGATACGAAAGCGATATGGGGCGAAGCCCAGTGCTGCTTTGTGTCGGTGAATGTTTTGGCATTGTAAAGAATATCAAAAGCGCCTGTTGCCGCTGTCTGGAAAATAATTTCATCGTCTTTGTAAACGCTGTACGGCATGATCAGATTGCCGGACGCTGTTTTTTGCCTCACGCCGACATAGCCCTTTGTGGTCGTGTCGGCGGCGAGATTTACGGGTATGCTGACGAACAGCGGGTTCGCCGGGTCGTCGTAGCCGATGCTCTTGCCGTTCGAGGCGTTGAGTATGTCGAATATGAGCGACCCTTTTTTGAGCGTGAATTGAAGCACCGTGTTTTGCTTGGAAAGGCTTTCAAATACATTCGCTTTGATCAGCACTTTGCCGACGCCTTTGAGCGTCAAAGTCAGCGATTTGAACTCCGCCGCGCCAAACCATGCCGGATCGGCTTCCAATATGACGCCGGTCACAGTCACTCCGGTTATATCGGCAAGATCGATTGTGATATTGCCGTTTTTGCTTGCCTTTATGATTTGTTTAATTTGCGTTTGGGTGGGTTTGAGCGTCACAATGCCGTCGCCGTCTATCGTATATACAACGGTTATACCGTTTATCGTTGTCGTTTTGGCGGGGATTGCCGGCGGTTCCGGTGCCGGAGGCTCAGCCGTCGGCGGCTCTGTTGTCGGAGGATCTGTTTTTGGAGGATCTGTCGTCGGCTCTGTCGTCGGCGGTATGACATTCCCGCCTTCATCGTCGTCGCCGCCGCTGACCGGCGTCCACTGAGCCGTAACGGTCAAATCGGACGTTACATTGCCGAAAGTTTTGTCCCAGCCGTCGAATGTGTACCCGCTGCGTGTGACTGTCGGCGCCGTTGCCGCGCCGCCCGATATGACCGCCTGCGTCAGCTCGCCTCCGCCCGTACGAGTGCCGCCGGCAAGGTCGAATGTCACCATGTAGTAGGCTATATTCGATGCTCCTAATTCCAGTGTTGCGGTCAAGACTGTATTCTCATCGAACTGATACTCAACCGTTATGGTGCTGGCGCCTTCGCTCAACCCTGTGACCGACCAACCGCTTAACGCGATGCTGTTTCCGGAAGTAACCGACAAGATTGCACCCTCTGCGTCAATGACATATTCCTTACCGCTTTCAAATATCCCCCACAACTCAATGTCTGCGCTATGACCTATTCCCACCGTGTTCCCGCCGCCCGCCAAACGCAGTTCAATCCCGGTCATCGCACCCGTGTCGGTCATCAACACTTCCACCACGCGCTCCGTCGTGTTGCCTGATGCGTTTGTCGCGAGGAACATCACAGGCGTGACGAGTTTGTCGGTAATTTTCGCGTACGTGAAGCTCCCCATATCAGTTGTTAGCGATGTGCCCTCGCCAGATATATCCGAGCCCAATTCGACCGCGCCGTTGATGACGATTTGTCCGTTTGTACCGAATAGACTTGCCTGGTCTATAAGTATCTCGGGATAGCCTGTGCTGACCAATAGGTTTATGGCCATTTCAGCCGAATCGCCTGCCGCCGTGGTTGCCGTTACTCTCAAAGAATACCGTCCGTCCTCGGTAAACGTGCCGTTCCATACTCCGCCATCGAACCACTCGATCATCGTAGTAGCCTGCATATCGGGAGTGACCGTTATTACAGGGGAAAGCGTATTGACCGCGTAGATCGTCATGCCGTCCTCGACTATAATATTCGCTCCGGCTACATTCACCGTGAGTTTTGGTATAACAGGAAGCGGCAGCGTATATTCGGCAGTCCCTGCGAGTCCGTACAGCCTCGTTCTGGCTTCGCCCAAAACCGTATCCGTTTTTATCGTTTCCTTATATGCCCGCACATTGAAAGTGTAGGTCTCACCGAAATCGAGGCCAGCCAGCCAGGATTCCTCAACTTCACCCGTATCCGCGTCTATGAGGGTTGAGAGTACCTTTCCGCCGGAAATAACGACGCTTGTGCCGTCTGTCACGTCGATATCGGCGACACCTTCAACCTTATTGCCGTTTGTGTCCAGTATTTCCACTACATAGCCGTCCGCGCCCGCCGCTGCGTTCCAGCTTACATTGATTAAACCGTTGCCCGCGTATGACGCCTGCACACCCGTTACAGTTGGCGGGGCGAGGGGATTTTTATAGGAAAATACACCCGTTTCGGCGATGGAAACGCATTCCGCGTTTTCCCGGACAAGCTGAGCCATTATGAAGTAATTGCCTGAATCGATGGTTTTCATGGCTTCGGCGATGTCTGCGTTTCCGTTGCCGAGATCGGAAAGCGAATTTTCGTCCGTGTCATACGGGGTGACATCCGCAATTACTGAACCGTCCGCGGGGTCGCACAGCAGCAGCTTTACGTTGTAGTCGCTTATATCCGCGCCGTTGTCTTCATAGGTCCACAAAACGGCATTGTTGGAATAACTGACGCTTGTCAGATCAGGCATCGGAGAAATTTCCAGCACGTTGAGTTGGACGTTGGAATCGGAATTGAAACTCCAATCGCCGCTGCCCAGAATAAAGAAGCCGCCTTCGTACATCCCGGTTTCCTCGTTTAATTCCCAAACCGGTTTAATGGTATAGACATTTCTTGCTTCGCCTTCGGTAAAGATCGTTCCGTCTGTGAAAACAATCGTCTTTTTGCCGTTGTTTATCGTAACGGCAGCGCAAACTTCGCCGTCGGTATTGCGAATTTCGCCCTCGGGATAACCCGCGAAGATGTCTCCCACGGAAACGGGGGCGGTCACTTTAATAACCGCGTTGGGATCGTCTGTCTCAAGCTCCACTCCGTGCGGGGTGTCGTCATTCAGCGTTATTGCAGACGGACTCACGCTCATCAGCATTATCCCGCCCGGCAGCGTCTGACCCAGCGTCATGCTGGCAACCTGGCGGATGTTCGTGAACGTAACGTCTTCATCATATCCGTTTCCGGATATCGGGCTTTGAAAGGACAAATCCCCCGAAAAGCTATACGGCGCGGGCTTGACTTCTTTCCATGTTTTAAGCTCGTTCTTCGTTATATTGTAGCTGATGCCGACGCCTACGCTCCCCAGCGGCACCAGCCCAAGAACGGCGTTCGCCTCGGCGGTCACTGCGCCGCTCAGCGTGACGTCCATCCCTTCTTTAACGATGGCCAGCTTTCCCGTCGCTTTGCCTTTTACTACCTTGATGTCTATATAAACTTCCCCGGTAAAGGACCCCGAGAAGTCGAACAGCATCATCAGGTCTTTTACTACCTTTTCATATTCGGTTTTCGGGTAGTCGGCGATATTTTTCCCCTCAAAGATATATTCAAAGAATTTGTAAATATTGCCAGCCGTATCTTCCACATATTTTCCGTACAGCCTGGTGTTAAAATCAATTTTTCCGTTGATACCGATAATGCCTTTTATTTCCGTCCCAATGCCTGCGGTATACCGGACGTACATATCGGGAATGTTAGAAGGGTACTTTGGATCGAGGAACCCGAACCGCAGCCCCACGTCCTTTAATGATATGATTTCAAGAAAGGTCGCTTCATTGGCTACGGCGGAGATTTCGGTCAGCCCTACGGTGAACGTAGCCTTTTCCACCGAAATTATTATTCCGGTGGCGTCCCTAACCGCGCCTTTGACGTTTATCTTGAGCGGCGGCACTTTGCTGTACTGCCCGTAAACCAATTCCGCCAAACCGTCTATTCCGCCGCCTACGCCGTTGATATACGCCAGCGTGTACGGCGGGATCAACGGGACGCCGCCGCTTGCCAAACGGGCGAAAAAGTCGAGTTTATTGGGGATGAACAACATTCTTTCCGTGTTCCAGGTGAATGTAAACTCGCCTTCCAAGTAAATCATGTTAGAAATATCCAAATCGCCTTTTACGTTTATGTACTTGTAAAGGTTTTCCGGGAGCGTGTTTATCTTGAACGCAAGCGACGCGCCCTCGATGTTGCCCGCCATCAAATCGCCCTTTGCGATGCTTACTTCGGCTTCCGCGTACATCGGCGGCAGCCCCGTGCTGTTTTGCATGAGCATATCGTGCAGCGTGGCTTTGGCTTTTACCGTAAAGAAATCGGGCAGGATCGCGTCCAGCGCCATGCTCCCCGAGATAGAAAACATCGTGTCATAGAGCTTTAACGAATATGCCACGTCCGTTTTCACCGTAAAGACTTGGAACCCTTCGACCTGCACAGGGATGTTTATTTTCATGTCCGTTCCCGCGCTGGTCCGCGTCCTTTTATATGAGTTGGCGCTGTTCAGGGAGATGTCAAAACCGTTTGCCGCAACCGTGATTCCCTGATATTTAAGGGCATTCCTTTGATAAGCCTCGCTGTAGACGGAAACCGCGTCCGCGCTTGGGCTGAGCGTGACCGTAAGCGGATCGCCGCTGTAGTTGAGGGCCTTGTTGATGACGCATCCGTCCTTGACGGTATACATGCCGCCGCCCATATCGACGATTTCCCCGTGTATCGTTATCAGTGGAGTCCCGTTGCCTTCGCTTTCGTTGGCAACCATATCCACTCCAAATGTCCTGTTGCTGTTTTGATATATTTTCAGGTATCCGTTGACTGTCGGGGCGTACTTACGGTCGTCCGCTATCTTGAACGAACGATCCTTTGCCGCGTAGCCGGTATCGGACATCAGTTTTATCAAATAACCCCCGACGTCCGTGAACGAGTTGAACGCCGAACCCGGCAGCTTCGCAAGGTCAATTGTCATTAACGTGTTGCCGGAGTTCAAAGTGTAAGCGCCTGAAATATTCGCAATATCGAATGTTTGCTGCCCGGAGGGACCGGTGAACGATATCATGGCCGTCCTGTGAAGATTCGCGCCGGACAGAGTGATTACCCTCCTGTCAAGCCCATTGTAGACGTACTCCGGAATTACCGCGAGAAGCTGGTATTCGGGCAGTTCGTCCGCAATAATTGACAACTCGCCGTTTATATATTGCATGGCGTAGTTGGCGGCATACGCGGCGTTCAGCACGCCCCGCGAAGCGAATTCAATGATTGATTTGCCCGCGGTAAGGCTGTCGCTTACATTGTAGCGCGGGACGGGAGACGCGGCAAAAGCGCCCGTTTCGCTATCCGGCGCCACGAATCCGCTTACGGTGTATGTCGGCGACGGCAGAGGTTCTCTCCATTTTATTTTTTGATTGTCCGCCGTTACCGTAACGGTTTTTTTACTGATTTCAAAAAGGAACAGGCTCACTCCGTAATAAACGGGGTTGTCCGCGGGGGTTGCAATGGTCAGCACATAGACCCCCGCGTCAGCCGGCGCCTGCGACGTCGGCCCGTAAACCGTTCCCGCCGCTGTCGTGCCGTAATATTCGATGACGGGCGTAAACATGCTTGTCACGTCGGAGCCGCCGTCTTTCATAACGGGTGTACCGATATAATCGTACGGTGTTTTTCTGTATACGCCGCCGGCCATGGTAACGCCCGACGCGTCGATGCGCGTCTTATTGACAAGCGTTACATTCACCGTGTCAAAAAGGGCCGGATTGGCCGCCGACGACGCCTTAACGGTCAACGCCGCCGCCGTTTCGTCCGCGCCTGCCGTCAGTACACCGTCGGCGCTGATGACAGTCTGCGCACTTGCCGCGCCCGTAACCGTCCAATTCACCGTCCGCGCCGAGGCGACATTGGCCCCGTGGACGAAAGCCGCAAAAGACTGCGTCTCGCCCTTGCTGATCTGGGCCTGCCCCGAACGGGGGATAACCGTAACGCCCGTTATGTTCGACGGGTTGTCCTCTACAATCACCTTTACCGTTTTTACCGCGGCAGGCGGTATGCCGTTATTCGCCTCGATTGTAACCGTATACTCGCCGGCATCGAGGCCCGCTTTTATAATTAGCTTTTTAGCGGCGTCATCCCAATCTATTTTGGAATCGCCGCTTGTTTTTGTTGTAAAAAGCGGCTCCGAACCCGTCAATATATATTCGTCGATAACAGTTTCGGCATAGCCATACGGCAGCAATACGACCTCCGGGCCTTCGAATACCGGCGGGAAGGCGTCCATGGTCGCGTTTAAAGCCGCCGAAACGCCGTATCCGTTTTGGAAGACACCGCGCACCCTCATATCATACGACTCGCCGGGAGTCAGGCTGCCGAAGGTGTAGAATGTCTGGCCAAGCGGTACATTCACCCAAATGGCGCCGCCGTCGGACGAAACTTCGTAGTGCGCGTCGCCGCGGAGTTTCAGCCCGTTTACCGATAGGGTCGACCAGGACAGCGTAGCCGTGTCGTCGGTTTTGGAAACCGTGAAATTTCCCGGCGCCGCAGGGAGTACCGGCGTTCCCGCCCTTGACTCCGCATTGCCCGTGCCGATTGCCGCGGCGTCGCCGTTTATTGCGTGGCCGCCCTCGGCCGTCACGCAGCCCGGCGGGGTATCGATTATTATCATTCCGTTGGTTGCGGATTGGCCGGCGCCCCCGCCGATACCCGCGCCGCATAAAGAATATGTCCCGAAGCCTTCGCTTCCGCCTGTCGCGGCCAAAGACATGATTCCCGTGATGCTGATACTGTTGTACGCGCCATTAAAACCGCCGCCGATGCCCGCGCCACCGCCGGAGCCCGAGGCGGTGATTGTAAGATTGTTTAACTCTGACCAATAAGTACGGGCTTCTATACCTATTGTTCCGCTTTGCCCGCCTTTACCGCCGCCGATGCCCGCACCGCCGGCGTTTCCGGTTGCGGTAATTTTGTTAAAATAATCCGGTTGATTAAAAAATAAGATATCGATTTCCCCGCCCGAGCCGAGGTATCCGCCGCCGATGCCCGCGCCACCGCCATAACCCGAACCGCCGTAATATCCGCCTCCCGTGGCGTTGATATTAGTATTATCATCGATTGTGCCGCCGATCTTTATAAAGCCGCCCGCGCCGCCCGAACCGCCGCCGATGCCCGCGCCCCCGCCGATGGTCCCGAATCCCTCGCCGCCTATCGCGATAAGCGACACATCACCTAAATCAATATTGCCGCCCGAGCCGCCATAGCCACCTCCGATGCCCGCGCCCCCGGGCCCGCCTTTGGAGATGATGCCGCCGTTACTAATTTCGGATTGCCCACCGATATAAATATTGCCGCCCGAGCCGCCCAAGCCGCCGCCGATGCCCGCGCATCCAATCGCGCCCTGGGCGACGATGTTTATGCAGGGACTATCACTTAAAAAATTACTGATTACGATAGTGCCGTTATCCCCTGCGCCGCCGCCGATGCCCGCGCCGTAGGTGCTGCTGACCTCAAGGGATGAACTGTTGGTCGTGTAGATATCTCCGTTTATATAGAGAGTAGCGTCACTGTGCACGTATATCGCCTGACCGTTCTCGTTGTTAAGCTTCACATTACCTTCGCAGAACAGATCTACATAAGCATATGGGTTTGACGGATTCGGCAGGATTTCTATCAGCGCGGCCATGCCATCGTCAATGTATGTGTGCGTCATCACCACGTTCGGATATAAAAGGACCCTCGTTTCATCGCTGCCATAAAGGAAATTTTCCGGTATGATGACGATCCTCGCCCCCGTCGCGGCGTTGCTGCCGAAAACCGCCAGGGGTAAACCAGTCACTCCTCTTATCGTGTATGTTCGCGTCGTCCAGTCATAAGTCCAGCCGTCACCGGACGCGGGCGGATTTGGATCCTCCAGATCTATATCCCGGCCGGAACTGCCGATGCCAGCCCTCACCGGCAAGGTGAATGTTGGCATAAGCGCCAGCGTTATCGCCAACACTAAGAGTATGGACAGCGTCTTTTTTGCGATTTGCTTTTTCATAATTGTTTTTACCTCCGAAATTTTCGCGTTAAATCAATCGTCAATATTATACAATACAAAAAGCAAAAACCGCGAAAGTTAAGAAATCTTTACTTTCGCGGCGTATTTTTTTGTTGTTTATAATTTTTCACTCATTTTCAAAGCAGTATCCTTCGTTTCTTGACACTGTGATGGTATATCCGCAGCCTGTGAGTTTTTTGCGTATATTGGATATATGGGTTTTGACCGGGCGGGCGTCGTCGTTTGCGGGTTGTTTCCAAACGGTTTCGTAGAGATATTCTTTTGAGAGCACCTTTCCCTCGTTTTGTACCAGAGTGGAAAGAAGCGCGAATTCTTTTTGAGTGAGCAGCATATCCCCGCCGTTCAGATACGCCCTGTCGGCAACCGTATCCAACATCAGCAGACCTCTTGTAATTTTGGCGGATTTTGCCATACCCCTGCGGCGCATGGCCGCGGCGACCCGCGCCGTCAATTCTTCCAATTTGTACGGCTTGGTGATATAGTCGTCGCCTCCCGTGTTGAGGCCCTCGATTTTATCCTGATGCTCGATGCTTGAGGTCAGAAACAGAATATGCGCGTCGGTTTCCTCGCGGATTTCACGGCAAAAGCCGATGCCGTCCCCGTCGGGCAGTTTCACGTCGAGCAAAATCACCTGCGGGCTGTGCCGGGACAAGTGCTCCCGCGCTTTGGCAAGCGTCGGAGCCGTCAGCACATCATATCCGCTCAATTCCAGCGCGCGCCGGTTGATTTCGTTCAGTTCGATGTTGTCCTCCACGAGAAGCACGAGATTATGTTCATGCATTTGAATCGCCTCCGTTCCAAACCGGCAAAGTAAACCGCACGGTTGTACCCTGACCCGGTTCGCTGGTGAGTTCGATACTGCCGCCGCATGCCTCGATTATCTCCTTGCATATTGAAAGCCCCAAGCCGGAACCTTCATTGCCGCCGCTCACGCCGCGCTCAAACACGCGGGGCAGAAGCTCACGGGACACGCCTTCGCCGTCGTCGGAAATGGCAATTGCCACCATACCGTCCTCCTGCGCGGCGCTTATGCCGACTTCGCCGTTTTCGGCATATTTCGCGGCGTTTTGCAGCAAATTGAACAGTATTTGCGTGAACTCGTCCGGGCCGGCGGTCACAGGCGGCAAATCTTCTGAGATGTCGATTTTCAGCCGCGTGTTTTTCCGCGCCAGAATATGCGCGTACATTTCGGCAGTCTGCCTGATAACGGCGGTTGCGTCCAACTTCATTTTATCGCCGGCGGATATCCTGTCGCGGCTCATTTTCTGCATACGTTCCATCAGATTTGCAAGGCGGTGCGTTTCCGTGGATATTTTTTTGAGGTCGGTTATGGTTTGCTCGTCTGCGCCTTTGCGTTCAAGCTCCATCGAAATCAATTCCGCATAGCCTGTCAGCACCGCCAGCGGCGTGCGCGTTTCATGGGCGATCGTCGCCATCATATCTTTTTCGAGCCGGTTTGTCCGTTCAAGCGCGGCTTTTTCCAGGGCAAGCTGTTGTTTTGTCAACTGCGCGTTCATCAATTCGGTTTCGGAGCGCATAAAATCCAGAGCGAGGGCGACCACATGAACCATTATGCACAGCGCCATTGCTCTGGGCAGCATAAGGCCGTCCAAGCTGATTTGGAAAATCGCGTACAGTATATCATTGACCGAGGCGGCGGCAATGCAGAGAACTCCGAAAAGCAGCATAACGTCCGATAACAGCTTCGGTTTTGTCTTAATAAAGCAAATAGTCAGCAATACGCCGCTGACGACCGCGCATAAAACCATGAACGCCTGAAAGTATGGCATAAACCGCGAGTAGAAAATCGCCTCGGTCAAAAGAATTATCGCGGAGTAAGCCGCGCAGACGGCGAGTACGACGCCGGTATATATCTTGTGGTACAGTTTGGGGAACAACTCGTTGAAATAAAGGGTGAAAAGCGCGAGCAGCAGCGTTACGCTCAGGTATTCCGCCGCGAATCCGACAGACCACGGTATTTTGGGAAACAAGGCAATCAGCTGCTTGTCGTCCATAATCATAAACCGCACAGCCATAATCAGGCAGGAAACCGCGAAATAGATGAAGCTGCGCTTGCCGGGCGCGAATATGAACATGCCAAGGTAAAAGAAAAACGCCGCAACCAGGCAACCCGCCATGATCGACACGGCAAACAAGGCGCGGTTCGCGTCGTGATGGAGCCTTGAGAAATCCGCGATATAGAACGAATACCGCCCCGCGCCGTCGGATGTGTGGAAGTTTGCGACGTGATATATGAGTTCGGTGGTATCGGTTTCCGGCGTGAATGCGTAAAAATAGTAATGCGACCCCGGCGTTGTCGCCTCCTTGCTTTCGCCGGGCGAACCCACTTCAAGCGCGAGGCTGCCGTTGATGTACAAGCGCATGGAAGTCAGCATACTCCAGCCGTAAATGCCGTAGGTTTTGCCCTTCGGCAGCCTGAGCGTGACGCGGTGCGTCCCGTAGTCGTCCGGGGCTCCGGCCGTGTCGGCGATGACGGGGGTTGTGCCGGCGCCGTTTGCGAAATCCTCCGGCGTGTATAATTCCAGCCCGTAGTATTCCCAGTTGCGTCCCTGTACAAAAACTTTGTCACGGGCAAAATCAATACCCGTCAGATCCGCCATGCCGTTTTCCGGCTTGAGTCTGACAACGGGTATATCCGTTATCGCGTTGTACACGGTGAACGCCGCCATCAGCACGGCTATGAATATGGCTATCTTTATGATGTGTTTAAACATAATCCATCTCACCTAAATATACTCAAAATTTCAAGATCAATCAAAGGCGCGTATCTTATCTATGTCTTCCTGTCTTGCGATATCGGCTTTTTCGAGATTCTGTTCTATATACGAAACCAATTGGTCGGCTTTGTTTTTGTTGAAAAGATTGTTTATCTGTTCCGATATATTGCCCCAGTTATATGTCTGCGCAAGGTCGAATATCCTGTTATTCATTATCCATTCGATCATTTCAAACGAATCTTCGTCGCGGATATATTTCGCGGGCAGGGCGAGTTCATAATATTTCGTCCGTACATCCTCGCTTGATTTCGCATTCAGCGCCTCAAGCACCATAGCCGCGCGTTCGGCCCTTTCGGATTCGTTGTTTACTATCGCAATACACGGCGAGAACAATCCGTCCATAAGCGAGTAGTACCGCTGCTGCTGCTCGTTCAGTTTCGGCGGAGGCAGCAGTCCGAAATCCCAGTTGTCCACATCCCTGAAAGACTGCGTTCCCCCCTCGGGCGCGCGGATGGAGGAAATCAACGTACAATCGAACAGCGCCTTGCCTTCGGCGAACATCGTATCCTGATGCGAGCCGAGCGCGAACGCTTCAGCCGTTGCGTTGCCGGTATTCATAAATTCGCACATCCTGGCGAATGCGTTGATGTAAGGCTCTTTGTCTACTGTCCAGTATGGTATGTCGCCGGCGTCTTTTTTCACCATGGTCTCGCCCGCGCCGTAAAATGTCATGATCGACGAGGCGGTATTGACTACAAGGCCGTACTGGTCGTCTTTGGTCCATTTTCCGTCTCCGTTGAGGTCGGTTGTAACTGCTTTCATCGAGTCAAGCATATTGTCGATCGTCCACGTTCCGTCGCGCACCATTTGGTAATAATCCGGCAAACCGTAGGCCTGCTGCATTTGCTTGTTGAAAAATATGGCTGTCGCGTATTCTTTGTCCGCTATCGTGAAGTCGCCGAACAAAAAAAACTGCCTGCCGCATATCGACGTGCTTTCGTGCGCAAAATGATCCCACCACGGATTCGTCAGGTCCAAATTTTTCAGTTTGTTTGCGTCGGCGATATAATTTTCGACAGAAAGAGTCATGACATCGTGACCCATGGGAGCCTGCGTAATATCATATTCGCAATATCCCGCGTCGAATTGATTCCTGATTTTGGTTTTTATCGTGGTGTATTGTATCGGTATGACTTTAAAAGTTATGTTATACTTTTCCTCCACGGCACGGTTTCTCCGGTATATTGCGTCGTTAAGCAGTTCTCCGGTCTCTTCCGCTTCGACGTCAAGCGTCACATCGGTCCATGTATATCCGTCCATATTCGCTATAACGAATTCTGCTCCGCCATAGTCGATGACCTGCAATGAGTCATAACCGCTTTGGTTCGGTTCAGCGCCGGCTATATTTTGTGCATCGGACATATCCTGCCCGCTATCGTAAACCGGTTCTTTTGCGGTTTCGCTCCGGCATGAGAAAAAAGGCAGCAACAACAGGGCCGCCGCGAAAATAACGATTGTTTGTTTGATTTTGCGCATAACAAAAATCTCCCTGATTTTATCAAATTTGTTGGCGGAAAGCTTCGATACGGGCGGCGATATTGGCTTCGGCAGTCTCGAAGGTGTCAGACACGTTGGAGAAATAAGTGATGAGCTTCTCGAGGTCCGATATCCTGGCGTCGAACACAGTCGCCATACTGCGGTACTGC
>Ga0123356_10003256_pt1 | contig 17052 bp, 15 predicted proteins | sample TergutEmb28metaG_2_FD_92546 | JGI IMG/M metagenome (GOLD analysis project Ga0123356, IMG submission 92546) | Embiratermes neotenicus P3 segment gut microbial communities from Petit-Saut dam, French Guiana - Emb289 P3 | ecosystem: Host-associated > Arthropoda: Insects > Digestive system > Gut ...
CGCACGGAGAAGCCGTTGCCGTTGCCGAGGTTGAAGATCCGGTGCTCGCCCTGACGCGCGTTAGCAAGTGCGAGCACGTGCGCTTCGGCGAGGTCGTCGATGTGGATGTAGTCGCGCACCGCCGTGCCGTCCGGCGTCGGGTAGTCGCTCCCGAAGATCTGGACCGAGTCGCGCTGGCCGAGCGGCACCTTGAGGATGTTGGGGATCAGGTGCGTCTCGGGCTCGTGGTCCTCGCCGGCCTCGCCGTGGGCGCCGGCGACGTTGAAGTAGCGCAGGCTGACGCCGCCGATCCCGTGTGCCAGGCAGAAGTCGCCGATCAGATGATCGGCTGCCAGCTTCGACGCGCCGTATGCGTTCTGCGGACGCGGCGGCGCCGTCTCGGGGATCGGGACCTCGTCCGGCTGGCCGTAAACGGCGCAGGTGGAGCTGAACACGAGCCGCGGCACACCTGCGGCGACCATCGCCTCCAGCAGGTTCAGCGTGCCGGTCACGTTCGTGCGGTAGTAGAGCTCGGGGCGCTCGACGGACTCGCCCACGAGCGCCAGCGCGGCGAAGTGCAGCACGCCATCGAAGTCCCCGGCGCTCAGCGCTTGGCGCGAGTCCTCGGGGTTGCGCAGGTCCCCCACGACCAGCCGCGCCGCTGCCGGAACCGCCTCGCGGTGGCCGCGCTCCAGGTTGTCGAACACCACGACCTCGTGGCCGTTTTCGAGCAGCAGACGCGCGACGATCGAGCCTATGTAGCCGGCGCCGCCGGTGACGAGAAGCCTCATTTGTGCGCGAGATCTTCGCAAACACGTAGAATCGAGCGCGCTGTGACCGAGCCCGACACAAATTTCGAGCTGGTTGATTTCGAGCAGGTGGAGGCGGCGCCCGGCACCGCGCTGCTGCGCGTCACCGCCCATCCGTCCGCCGCGATGGGCAACGGCCCGCTGGCGCTCGTGATCAAGAACGGCGAGCAGGAGCACCGGCACGAGCAGCTGCCCGCGCTCCCCGGGCCACCCGGGCTGATCCGGACGGCGTTCTCGGCGCCGGCCGCACAGGTTGTGGAGGGCGCCACCTATGCGCTGGCGCTTCCCGACGGCCAGGCCGTACCGCTGCCGGCCCCGGCGCAGCGGCGGGCCGCGATGGCCACGGGTCCGGGCGCTGCGGCGACGCCGGTGGCCAGCGGGCCACCGGCGGAGGAGTCCGAGTCGTCCAGGCTGGTCGAGGCGGAGCGCCAGGCCGAGTCGCGGCGGCTCGCGATCACGGAACTCGAGCGGCGGCTGCAGAGCGAGCGCGAGCGGCGCTCGGCCGCCGAGTCCGACCTCGCGCAGCTGCGTTCCGAGCGTGACGGCGCCGTGTCCGAGCGCGAGGCGGCGCTGGCCGAGCGCGACGAGGCGGTGGCCGACCGCGACCAGGCCGAGGCTCGGGCGCGCGCCGCCGCCGCCAACGCGGGCACGCTCGAGGCCCAGGTCCGCGCCGCAGCCGACGCGGCGACGCGCACGCAGGCCGCGCTCGAGGCGGAGCTTGCGGACCGGGTGTCGGAGCTCGAGCGCACCCGCGATGCCGCGCAGGTCGCGCAGGCGCGGGCGCACGCCAGCCGGATCGAGGCCACCACGCTTGACGAGCAGCTAGCGCACGCCCAGGCGCAGCTGTCGGTGTTGCAGCGGGCGCTCGACGAACACGACGCCGCCCCCCACGCGCACGCCGAGCACGGCGACGCGGATCACGAGACGCTGCGCCAGCACAACGCCGAGCTCGAGTCGACGCTCGCCGAGCTCGATCACGCGATGGCGGCACGCGCCGCCGAGATCGACCTGCTGCGGCAGGCGGTCGCGGACGGAAACGAGAAGCGCAAGCGCGCCGAGGAGGCACTCGTCTCGGCGAGCGCCGAGCACGCGCTCCGGACCGAGTCGCTGGCGCTCGAGGCCGAGCGCCGCAACGCCTGATCCGGGCGCCGCGAATCCCGCGCGAGCCGGGCTTTCGGGGCCCCGACCGCTAAAATTAATACCGCTGCAACAGTGCCGTTTTCGGCGCTCGCAGGGTTCCTCTGGAGGCTTTCCGTCCGGCCCGAGCGGGATGCTTCGCGACCCCCTAACAGAGCAGAGGAAACAGCACTCGGCAAGCGGCACGAGAAGGAGATCGCAACATGGCGAACACCCCGCAGTCCCCAACAACCGATAGAGCGTCAGGGCAGGGCCTCTCGATCGAGCGGTACTTCACGGAGGCCGGGCAGGAGCCCTTCGCGACGGTCGACTGGGAGCTGCGCGATGCGCGCATCGGCCACGGCGGCAAGGTCTCGTTCGAACAGACCGGGGTGGAGTTCCCGCGAACGTGGTCGCAGAACGCGACCAACATCGTGGCCCAGAAGTACTTCCGGGGCCGGCTCGGCTCGGCCGAGCGCGAGTACTCGGTCAAGCAGATGCTCAAGCGGGTCGCCGGCACGATCGCCGGCTGGGGCGCCGCGCGCGGATACTTCGCCTCAGACGCCGACGAGCTCGCCTTCGAGGACGAACTCACCCACATCCTTCTGCACCAGATGGCGGCGTTCAACTCGCCCGTCTGGTTCAACGTCGGCTGGCACCCCGAGGGCAGTCCCAAGATGCAGGCGAGCGCCTGCTTCATCCTCTCGGTCGACGACACGATGGAGTCGATCCTCGAGTGGAACACCAAGGAGGGCATGATCTTCCGCGGCGGCTCCGGCTCGGGGATCAACCTGTCGCGCATCCGCGGGTCGATGGAGCACCTGAGCCGTGGCGGCACCGCCTCCGGCCCGGTCTCGTTCATGCGCGGCGCCGACGCCTGGGCCGGCTCGATCAAGTCAGGCGGCGGCACCCGCCGCGCCGCCAAGATGGTCGTGCTCGACGTCGACCACCCGGACATCCGCGAGTTCATCTGGTGCAAGGCCAAGGAGGAGGACAAGGCCGCCGCGCTGCGTGACGCGGGCTTCGACATGTCGATCGACGGCGACGGCTTCCACTCGATCCAGTACCAGAACGCCAACAACTCGGTGCGCGTCACCGACGAGTTCATGCGCGCCGCCGAGAACGACGAGGACTGGAACCTGATCGCCCGCACGACCGGCGAGCCGATCGGCGAGCCGGTCAAGGCCCGCGAGCTGCTGGCCGAGATCGCCGAGGCGGCCTGGCGCTGCGCCGACCCGGGCGTTCAGTACGACACGGTGATCAACCAGTGGCACACGGCCCCGAACTCGGGCCGGATCAACGCGTCCAACCCATGCAGTGAGTACATGCACGTCGACAACTCGGCCTGCAACCTCGCGTCGCTGAACCTGATGAAGTTCCGCCGCACCGACGGCAGCTTCGACGTGCAGTCGTTCGAGAAGGCGGTTGACATCGTCTTCCTCGCGCAGGAGATCGTCGTCTCGCCGTCGAGCTACCCGACCGAGGAGATCGCGACCAACGCGCGCGCGTTCCGTCAGCTCGGCATGGGCTACGCGAACCTCGGCGCCTACCTGATGTCCAACGGCCTCCCCTACGACTCGGACGAGGGCCGCGGGATCGCCGCGGCCGTCACGGCGCTGATGACCGGCCGCGGGTACCTGCGCTCGGCCGAGGTCGCGGGCGCGATCGGCCCGTACGAGCGCTACGCGGAGAACCGCGAGCCGCACAACGCTGTCATGCGGATGCACCGCGACGCCGCCTACGCGCTCGACGATCAGACCTGCTCGGACACGGCGCTGCTCGAGGCGGCGCGCACCACCTGGGATCAGGCGGTCGCGCTCGGCGAGGAGCACGGCTACCGCAACGCGCAGGCGACGGTGCTCGCGCCGACCGGCACGATCAGCTTCCTGATGGACTGCGACACGACCGGGGTCGAGCCCGACTTCTCACTGGTCAAGTTCAAGGAGCTGGTGGGCGGCGGTCAGATGACGATCGTCAACAAGACCGTCCCGCTGGCTCTGGAGACGCTCGGCTACAACGACCAGCAGATCGAGCAGATCGTCGCGCACGTCAACGAGCACGGGACGATCGTCGGCGCGCCGGGGTTCTCCGAGCAGCACCTGCCGGTGTTCGACGTGGCGGTCGGCGAACGCGCGATCTCGCACATGGGCCACATCAAGATGATGGGCGCGATCCAGCCGTTCATCAGCGGCGCGATCTCGAAGACCGTCAACATGCCGAACGAGGTGACGGTGGCGGACATCGCCGACGCCTACACGCAGGCGTGGAGGCTCGGGATCAAGGCGCTCGCGATCTACCGCGACGGGTCCAAGACCGCCCAGGCGCTGCGCACCGACGCACAGCAGGACGCGCCCGCTGCGGTCGACCTCGACGCGGCGATCCAGAAGGCGGTCTCCGAGGCGATCGCCACGGCGCCGCCGCGGCGCAACCGCATGCCGCGTGAGCGCGAGTCGATCACGCACAAGTTCTCCGTCGGCGGCCACGAGGGCTACATCACCGCCGGCAAGTACGAGGACGGGACCGTCGGCGAGATCTTCCTGACCGACATCGGCAAGGAAGGCTCGACGATGCGCGGCATGATGAACGCGTTCGCGACCTCGATCTCGATCGCGCTGCAGTACGGCGTGCCGCTCGAGACGCTGGTGCGCAAGTTCAGCTACATGCGCTTCGAGCCCGAGGGCATGACGACCAACCCGGAGATCCCGTTCGCGAAGTCGATGCCCGACTACATCATGCGCTGGCTGGCCTCGCGGTTCCTGGATGCAGACACCCAGGAGGACCTCGGCATCCTCACGCCCGCCGTGCGGGCGCGCAAGGCCGCGCAGGACGCCCTGACCTCGCAGTCCAGCGACACCTCGGTGCCGGCGCTGGACATTCACCAGCGCGAGCATAGCCACGACCCGGAGCCGCCCGCCGCCGCGTCGAAGCCGGGCGCGGCGCCTGCCAAGCCCACCGGCGCCGGGCCCGGCGGCGCGTCTGCCCAGCCCGCCGCTGCCGCGTTCACCGATAGCCCGCCGGTCGTCCCGGCCGCAGCGGGCCGCAGCCCCTTCGGCCTCGACCTGGGACCGGCCTGTGGCCAGTGTGGCGGCATGATGCAGCGCACCGGCGCCTGCTACACGTGCTCGAGCTGCGGGTTCAACACCGGCTGCGGTTGATTCTCAGGGCCGCTGTCGAAAACGCGACAGCGGCCCACCTATCCGGCAGCAGAACTACCGCTGCTGCGACGCCTGGCAGGATCGAGGAGTATGACCAGCGGAATGATCTTGGTGACCGGCGGAACCGGACGTTTGGGCTCCCTTCTGACTGAACGCCTCAGACAGCAGGGCGAGGCCGTCAGGGTTCTGAGTCGCAAAGCGGCTGTGGGAATTTCCGGGCCGGACCGGGTGGTCGGGGACCTCACCTCGAACCAGGGCATCGGGGAGGCGTTGTCCGGTGTCGCCACGGTCTTCCACTGCGCCAGCGCCCAGCGCGGCGAGATGCAAATGGCATCCAACCTCGTCAGCGCCGCCCATGCAGCTGGGGTAACCCACGTCGTCTACACCTCGATCGTTGGCGTGGACAAGATCCCACTGGGTTATTACGGCACCAAGCTCGACGTGGAGAAACTGCTGCTCGAGTCCGGGCTCGGCGTGACCATTCAGCGGTCCACCCAATTCCACCAACTCCTTCAACAGGGATTCCATGCGGTGCGATTCCTGCCGGTGATGCCCGTGCCGGCAAGCACGGACATGCAACCCATCGACGCCGCCGAGGTCGCCGATCGGCTCATCGAGCTGGGCCGCAGCGGCCCGGCCGGCAGGGCGCCGGACATTGGCGGACCCCGGATCGAGCCGGTCGCGGACCTCGCCCGGTCCTATCTCTCCGCCACCGGGCGCCGCCGACCGATCGTCCCGGTGGTGATTCCCGCCAAGGTCGCCGCCGCCTACCGGCGTGGGGACCACCTCGCCCCCGCCAGCAGAACCGGCCGCGTCACGTTCGAGCAATACATCTCGCAATCGGCCGCTCCGTAGCGCGAAAGTTTCACGTGGCCGGGGCTGTGCGGCCTGTGGCTCCGCCGGCCCTCGAAGGAGCTCAGCCCGCGGCGGGCGACGGCTCGCCGGCGGCGAAGGCGCGGATCTCGGCGGCCAGTGCCAGGGGCTGATCCAGGGCGATCAACGTGTAGCAATCGCGTAGCTCGACGTAGCGGGAGTCCGGGAACGCGGCGGCGAGCCGGCGCCCCTCGTCGTTGGGCATCATCTTTCCCTCGGCGTCCCAGACCACCAGCACCGGTCGCTCGAAGCTCCCGAGCGCGGCCTCGGCATCACGCAGCGCCCTCCGTCCGCCCGGGATCGCGTCGCCGGCGTAGGCACGGAGATCGCGCCGAATCTCGGGCCGGGCCAACGGCTCCATCCAGTGACGCATCATCTCCGCCGGGACGCCGCGCTTCGACATCTGGCCGAAGAGGAACGGCAGCCGCGCCAGCGCCGGGCGCAGCAGTATCTGGCGCGTCAGCGAGAGGCCACCGGGAAGCTTGGCCGAGAGCCAGGCCGCGTAGCCGCCGAGGCCGGGTGGGTAGTTGCCCACGGTCTCGCACGACGCGAGCAGGAGCCTGGCGACCCGATCGACGCCGCGGTCGGCAATCATCACCTGGGCGCCGCTCCAGTCGTTGAAGCAGAGGACGACGTCTACCAGGTCGAGCCGCTCCAGGAACTCGGTCAGGATCCTCCCCATCCCATGCATCGAGAGGTCGGCGTCCGCCTTCATCGCCACCCGGTGGGCTCCCATCGGCAGGGTCGGCGTGATGCAGCGGAACTCATCGCGGAGCTCCGGCAGCACCCGCTCCCACTGCCGGTGGTCCATCGCCAACCCCGGAACCAGCACCAGGACCTGCCGATCGCCGCCGGTGTCCCCGTACTCGATCACGCCCGCCGCCACCTCGACCTGCTGCATCGGTCGCCTCCTCGAAGGACTCGATAGATCGTTCTAGCACGCGCTGTTGGCTGATTCTCAGGGACCGCTGTCGAGAACGCGACAGCGGCTCCTATTCTGGTGTGATGGTTTCGGGACAGCTGAGGAGGCGGCGGAAGTCCATGCGAGCTGTCGCTCTGGGCTGCGCTGCCGTGGTGATCGCCTGCCTGCTCGCCGCCTGCGGTGGCAGCAGCAAGCCCCCGACGCCCGGCGCAACGCTGCAGGGCTTCCTGACCGCCTGGAGCCACGGGGACTGGAAGGCTGCGCGCGCCGACGTCGCAGATCCGCCGAAGGACTTCATCTCCGTGAATCAGGGCGTGTTCACCGGGTTGGGTGTCGGATCGGTGACGATTCAGGCTGCTCCGCTGCCGAAACAGAAGAAGAACGCGAAGCCGCCCAAGGCCGTGGAGACGAAGATCACGCAGACCTACCGGCTTGCCAACGGCGACAGCTGGTCGATGTCGAGCACCCTGCACATGGCGCTGCAGCACGATCGCTGGCGGATCCTCTGGACGCCGGCGACGATCAACCCGAACCTTCAGAGCGGTGAGAAGATCGCGGTCGCCGGCCAGTGGGGAACACGCGCACAGATCCTCGGTGCGGGCGGCGCAAAGCTGACGCACTACGCCGACCAGGTCGTGGTCGGTCTGGTCGGCCAGCGCATCAAGCAGCCGGCCGCCGTGCGCGCCGATCTGATCGCCGCCGGCGCGCCGGACGCGGCGGTGAGCAAGGCGCTCACCGCCGCGAAGGCCCACCCCACGTTCTTCGAGCCGGTCTTCACGGTCACGAAGGCCCGCTTCCACAAGCTCGAGGGCCAGCCTGGACCGAAGAACGTCTACAACGTCCCCGGCACGCAGTTCGAGTCCTCCAACCGGATCGTTGCGGTCACACAGCAGCTCAGTGACCACCTGGTGGGAACCATCGGGCCGATCACCGCCCAGCAGCTCAAGCAGCTCGGTCCCCCCTACGCCGTCGGAAGCCTCGTCGGCCAGACCGGGCTCGAGGCCAGCGAGGAGAGGACGCTCGCCGGAACCCCCACGACCCGCGTCGACATCTACGCGAACGGTGCCCCGGTGTACCGCCTCGCGACATTCCCGGGGAAACCTGGAGCACCCGTCACCACGAGCATCGACCCCAGGATCCAGCGCGCGGCCGAGGCCGCGCTGGGCACGGCCACCCACCACGACGTCTCGATGGTCGCGATCCGGGCGTCGACCGGGCAGGTGCTGGCCGCCGTCTCCGACCCGCTGAGCACCTACAACACCGCATTCGAGGGCGCCTATCCGCCCGGATCGACGATGAAGGTGCTCACCTCCTCGGCGTTGTTCCAAAAGGGACTCAGCCCGTCATCCCCCGCCACCTGTCCACCGACCATCACGGTCGACGGCGAGGTCTTCCACAACGCCGAGGGTGACGCGCCCGTCTCGACGCTCTCAGCGGCCTTCACCGAGTCGTGCAACACGGCCTTCATCGGCCTCGCGACGCACAACCTCTCCGCCGCCGATTACACCGCGGTCGCAAAGCTCTACGGGCTCCAGCGCACCCCGCACCTCGGCGTGCCGGCGTTCATGGACAACATCATCGCCCCCACCGGCAAGACGGGTCTGGCCGCCGACGCGATCGGGCAGGGCAACGTCACCTTCTCGGCCCTCGGCATGGCGACCGTCGCGGCCGCGGTCGATTCGGGCGTCGTACGGGCGCCGCGCCTCGTCGCTGGCGCACCGGATGACTCGGTGCCCACCTCGACCCTGCCGGCCAGCCTCGTCAGCAACCTGCGCCAGATGATGGCCAACGTCGTCGCGAGCGGCACAGCGGCAGGCCAGGGCCTGCCGGCCGGAACGTACGCCAAGACCGGCACCGCCGAGTACGGCACCAACGCCAACGACCTCAAGATCGACGGCTGGCTGATGGGTTACCGCGGCGACGTCGCCTTCGCGATCGTCACCCATGACACCGGCGGCATCGACGGCGGCCCAGTCAACGGCCCGATCATCGCCAAGTTCCTCGACGCGATCGGCTGAGGCCCCCGCCCGGTAGGCTCGGATCACGATGGCCGCCGCCGACGCAGACGCCCTCGCTGGGAACCGCGCTCCCGACCCGCGCGCGGCTGCGAGAGCGCGGGTCCGCCTGCGGCCGCCGGTCGCGTCCGACCGCGCCGAGTTCCTGGCGTGCATGCACGCAAGCCGGGACCTGCACCACCCGTGGATCAGCAACGTCGACACCGATGAGTACTTCGGCCGGATGCTCGCCCGCGTCGCCGATGAGCGCCATGACCCGAACCTGGTTTGCCGGACCGCGGACGGCGCGCTCGTCGGGCTGTTCAATCTCAGCGAGATCGTGCGCGGAGCGTTCCAGAGCGCCTTCGTCTCCTATGCGGCTGTCGCCGGTCATGACGGCCAGGGCTACATGAGCGACGGCCTGCGACTGCTGCTGCGCAGGGCGTTCGTGGACCTCGGGCTGCACCGCCTCGAGGCGAACATCCAGCCGGCCAACACACGCTCGATCGCGCTGGTGCGCGGTGCCGGGTTCGTCTATGAGGGAGTCTCCGAGCGCTACCTCAAGGTCGACGGCGACTGGCGTGACCACGAACACTGGGCCCTGCGCGCGGAGCAGTGGCACGCACCCTAGGGTGAGGTGATGGCGCTTCCGGCAAGCGGCCAGGTTCAGCCGCCGGCGGCGTTCAGCCGTGTCCAGCGCTTGACGCTGCTGGCCTGCATCCTCGGATCGTCGGCCGCCTTCCTCGACGGCTCGATCGTCAACGTCGCGCTGCCCGCGATCAGGGACAGCCTTCACGGCGGTCTCAGCATGCAGGAGTGGGTGGTCGACGGGTACCTGCTGATGCTGGGCTCGCTGCTCCTGGTCGGAGGATCGCTCGGTGATCTGTTCGGCCGGCGCCGGATCTTCATGCTGGGGGTCGGCGGCTTCGGCGCCGCGTCGGTTGTCTGCGCGCTGGCCCCGAACGCCGGAGCGCTGGTCGCGGCGCGGTTCGTCCAGGGGATCGCCGCCGCGTTGCTCGTCCCGAGCAACCTGGCACTGATCATGGACGCGTTCAAGGATCACCAGCGTGCGGCCGCGATCGGCAGTTGGACCGCCTGGACGGGGATCGCGACCGTCGCCGGGCCGCTGCTCGGCGGCCTGCTGATCCAGGTCGCCTCCTGGCGCTGGGTGTTCGCCATCAACGTCCCGCTGGTGCTCGTAACGCTCTGGCTGGCGACGCAAATCCCGGCATCCGAGCCACCCGAGCACGTGCGCGTCGATTGGGTCGGCGGCGCGCTCTGCGCGGCGGGCCTGGCGGGACCGATCTTCGCGCTGATCGAGCAGCCGAGCCACGGTTGGGGCGCTCCCCAGGTGCTGGCGACGCTGATCGCCGGCTGCGTGCTGCTCGTCATCTTCGTCCTCTGGGAGCGCCGCTGCCAGGCGCCGATGCTCCCGCTCGGGATCTTCCGCTCGCGCAACTTCGGTGTCGGCAACCTGGCGACCTTCAGCCTGTACGCAGCGCTGAACATCGCGACGTTCTTCCTGGTCGTGTTCCTGCAGCAGGTGGCCGGCTACACCCCGCTCGTCGCCGGGCTCTCGATGCTGCCCACCTCGATCCTCATGTTCCTGTTCGCAAAGCGCATGGGTGCGCTCGCTGACCGCTACGGGCCGCGGCTGTTCATGGGGTTCGGCCCGCTGGTCACCGGCATCGGTTTCCTGCTGCTCTCCCGGCTCGGTGCGAACCCGAGCTATGTCGCGGACATCCTCCCGGGCGTGATCGTGCTCGGCGCCGGCCTGACGGTCACGGTCGCGCCGCTGACAGCCGCCGTGCTGTCGGCGGCGCCGGCGGCGCACTCGGGGCTCGCGTCAGGGGTCAACAACGCCGTCGCGCGGATCGCCGGCCTGATCGCGATCGCGGCCGTGGGGGCCGTCGTCGCCACCCACTTCTCGGCACAGGTGCACCAGGACCTGGCGCGGCCGCAGGCGCAGCCGGCGTACCGGGCCGCGGTCGACCGCGCGTCGTCGGCAGCGCTCCAGACTCACCCACCCGCGGGCTTCGGGGCAGCCCAGCGCCCACGGGTACACCGGGCACTGGAGCACGCCTCGGTCGACGCATTCCGGCTCTCGATGCTGATCGCCGCGATCCTCGCGGTGCTCAGTGGGGCCCTCAGCCTGATCGGCATCCGCAACCCCGGAGTCGTGGCCGGCGAACGCATCGCGGCACCCCGCGGGGACCGTGCAGCGCAGCCGACCTAGTACCGCCGGACGGGGGTACTAGGCAGCGTCGGCCGGCTCGCTCAGATACTCCTGATCGGTGACGTGGCGGCCCCACGTCACCGAACTGCCCGCGTCATCGACACCATGGAGCGCGATGTGGGCCATGAAGCGGCTCGGCGCGGCGCCGTGCCAGTGGTTCTCGCCAGGCTCGAAGAACACGCGGTCGCCCGCTTTGATCACCTCGACCGGACCACCCTCACGCTGGCAGCGCCCGATGCCCTCGGTCACGAAGATCGTCTGGCCGTGAGGGTGCGTGTGCCAGGCGGTGCGGGCCCCCGGGGCGAAGTGCACGCTGGCCGCCGCAGCCTGAAACGAACCGGCAGGATCAGCGACCGGGTCGATGAGGACCGTGCCGGTGAACCAATCGCTCGGGCCCTGAATGCTGTCCAACGTGTTTCTCGTGATCTGCATGTATCCGCTCCTTGTGGCCCGTCAGATTCCTGCCTTGTTGCCGTCAGACTCCCTCAGTGAACTCTGCCACCGCTTCCACGAACGCGCTGCTGTGCGTCAGCGGATACAGGTGCCCGCTGTCAACCGTGACCAGGCGCGCGTCCGGGATCCCCGCGGCGAGGTCCTCGGCCAGGCGGTACGGCACGATCCGGTCCCGGCGGCCGTGAACGACGAGCGTCGGGACGTGCAGGTCCGGCAGCGCCTCGGTCCTGTCGTAGCCGTCGCTGGCCTCGCGCTGATGCCGGAAGGCGTAACGCGGCTGCGGGTAGCGCCCCCGAAAGACCCGCGAGACCAGTCCCAGCAGCCGGCTCGGCCAACGCCGCTCGACCCGCGCGCAGGTCGATGCGAGCACGAGGCTGCGGACCAGGTTCGGGTCGGCCAGCGCCAGTTCGAGCGCAATCCGGCCGCCGAGCGAGATGCCGACGACGTGCGCCCGCTCGACCCCGAGCGCCCGCATCAGCCCCGCCGTGTCCTGTGCCATCTGGGCCACCGTGTAAGGCGCGTCGGGCATGTCGGTGCGCCCCGCACCGCGATTGTCGAAGGCCAGCACGCGATAGCGCGCGGCGAGCGCGTCGATCAGCGCCCCGCACTCGGAAACGTCGACCCCGAGTCCGCCGATCAGCACGAGCGGCTGCCCGCTCCCCGTGAGCTCGTAATACATCTTCAGACCATCAACGCTGACTGTCGGCACCAACCCCAAGATAGAGACCGCCCGACGATGCGCCGGGCGGCTCGAGGGGTGATGCGCGGCTAACGTGACCATCCGCGAACTTTTTTGGAGCATCGGACGGATAAGCGGCAATGGATACCACCTACACAGACCCGCGCGTACCGCGGCTGCAGCTTGCGCGAGAGGTGCCGGTGCGTGCCGGCAGCCTCAGCGACGCCGAGCTGATCGCCGCGTCGGTACGCGACCCGGATGCGTTCACGGAGCTGTTCGAGCGGCATTGGGATGACCTCCACCGGTTCTGCCTCAGCAGGGCAGGCGCAGCCGGTGAGGACATCGCGGCCGAGGCGTTCCGCGTCGCGTTCGATCGCCGCCGACGCTACGACGCCCGCTACCGGGACGCCCGTCCCTGGCTGTTCGGGATCGCCACCAACCTGCTGCGCGATCATTTCCGGACCGCCAGGCGCGAGGAGCGCAAGCTCTCGCGCTCGGCCGCCCTGGAGCTGCCACCGCAGAACGACAGCGAGATGAACGGCATCGAGCGCCAGCTGCTCGGGCCAGACCTCGCCGAGGCCCTGCGGGGCACCCCGGCGGCTGATCGCGACGCGCTGCTGCTGCTGGCGTGGGCCGATCTCGACTACGAGCAGATCGCCCAGGCGCTCGACATCCCCGTCGGCACGGTGCGCTCCCGGATCCACCGCGCCCGCAGCCGCGTGCGCGGGTACCTGGAAGCGCACGCCGCACCCGAATCCCGAACCCGAGAGGCATGAACATGAACAACCACGACATCGACTGGCTGGCTGGTCAGCAGCCTCAGCGCATCGGCACTGACGCCGGCGCGCGGGAGCGCGCCCTGCTCGCACTTGTCAAGCACACAAGCTCGCGACCCGCTTCGCGCGGCGCTAATCGCAGCGGCCTCCGTCGCGACGGCCTCCGTCGCGACGGCCTGAATCTGAGCGGCCTGTTTCGCACGCGGATGTTCGGCGTCGCCGCCACCGGCGGACTGGCCGCGATCGCAGCCGCGGTCGTGCTGTCAGCCGGCGGCAGCGGACAGCAGGCGGCACTCACCCATAGCGGCCAGGCGGCACAGACGACCGTGAAGCAGGGCCCGCGGACAGCGCTGAATCATCACGCCGCGGCGCGATCGCCGCTCGTGCGCCTGGCCGACTACGTCAGCGCGTCCGGCAACCCGGCCGGCGACGCCACGCTCGTGGCGCGGACGACGACGATCACCGGCCAGTCGCCGGTGACCGTTTACGACGTCTATGCCGATAGCGGCCCGTACTACTTCTCGCGGCAGGCGAGCGGCCTCCAGGCCCAGGTCGACGCGCATCACAACCTCGCCGGCGGGCTGTTCGCGCGTGAGATCGCGGCGGCGAAGCTGGCGGCCACGGGCAGCGTCCAGACTGCCGCCCAGGACATGGCCGAGGCACCGGATCCGAGCCATGTTGTCAGCCGCACGCAGCCGACCAACCTGGCCGCGATCACCAGAAAGCTCGCGCTCATGGGCAAGGGCAAGCCCAGTGCCGCGGAGGTCAGCGCCGACGCCAGCACGACGCTCTTCAACAACTACGCGTGGGAGGACTCGCAGGACGCGCTGATCGCCGGCGCGGGCGTGCCCGCGGTTCGCGCCGGGGTGCTCCAGATCCTCGCGACCCTCCCGGGTGTGACGGTCACGCATGGCACCGCCGGTGGCCAGCCGACGCTGGTACTGACGGCCGGCGCCCCGGAGCTCGGCTACGGGTACACCGAGCAGCTGACGATCAACGCTGACACCGGTGTGCCGATCCGGTTCGTCGGCGGCTCGTCCCTCTCGAACCCGGCGACGACCGTCACCTACAAGGTCTCGCGTGTGACGCTCGCGAACCTGTCCGCGAGCACGGGCGCAAGCGGCTCGTAAGACGCCCGCAAATCGGCTCGTAAAGACGCCCCGAGCGGGCGGCCCGCAGGGCCGCCCGCTCCGCAGCATCGCGCTCCGCGTCGCTCAGGCCGCATGGACCGGCGCGAGAAGCGCATCGATCTGGCCGATCGCGAGGCCCATGCCCTCCTGCATGCCCATGCCGATCATCTTGTCCATCTGCTCGGTGTCGGTGAAGCGGCTGAGGACGGTCATGCGCGTTCCGGCCCCGGCGGGCTCGAAGGTGGCGATTCCTGCGATCGGCGCCAGGCCCGGCACAGGCTCACCGTCGTCGCCGGCGAGGCCGTTGTCGAACTCGATCCGCTGCGGCCTGTCGATGGCTGTGATCCGCCACCAGCCGTAATGCTTGTCGCCCTCGGGGCCGGTCATGAAGTAGCGGGACTGGCCGCCGACCTCGAACTCGTGGCGGGGGAAGCTCGCCGGATAGGTCGGTGGTCCCCACCAGCGCTCGAGCTGGCGGGGGTCCTCCCAGGCCTCCCAGACCTGCTCCGGAGTGGCGTCAAACTCGGCGACGAGCGTGAGCGTGAGCTCGGCGGCGTCGGTGTTCGAGCTGATGACGGTCATGGTGCTGCTCCTTCCTCGGCGAGGATTTCCTCGATCCGGTTGGCACGATCGATCCATAGCTGCTCGTAGGTCCGCAGGAGCGAGTTCGCCCGGCGCAGGGTTTCCCGGTTGGCCGTGACGCGTTGCTCCCTCCCGCTTCTCTGCTTGCTGACAAGCGCCGCCCGCTCCAGCACCGCGACGTGCTTCTGGACCGCGGTGAGGCTGATCTCGTAGTGGCGGGCGAGCGCGGACACCGACTGCTCGCGCTCGATCGCGCGGGCGAGGATGTCACGCCGGGTCGAGTCCGACAGCGCCTGGAAGACGCGGTCGGCATCGGCGTCGGAGAGTGCGTCAGGGCGATAACCTACAACCATTTGGTTGTAGGTTATCGCCGGCCGCATCCGCTGTCAAGAAGCGCCGATCCGGTCCAGGTCGGCCAGGTCCTGCTCCGACAGGGTCAGCTCCGCGGCGGCGACGTTCTCACGCAGGTGGGCTCGTGACGAGGTGCCGGGAATCAGCAGGATGTTCGGCGCGCGGTGCAGCAGCCAGGCGAGCGCGACCGTCAGCGGCGAGGAGCCGACCCGGGCGGCGACCGTGGCCAGCTCCTCGGACTGCAGCGGGTTGAAGCCGCCCAGCGGGAAGTACGGCACATACGCGATGCCCTGCTCGGCCAGCGAGTCGATCAGCGCGTCGTCACGGCGGACCGCGACGTTGTACATGTTCTGCACGCAGACGACGGGCGCGATCGTCTGCGCCTCGGCGATCTGCTCGGCGCTGACCGTGCTGATCCCGAGGTGTCGGATCAGGCCCTCCTGCTGGAGCTCCGCCAAGGTCCCGAACGTCTCGGCGACCGATCCAGGCTCGGGGCCGTCGAGCCCACCGAGGCGCATGTTGACCACGTCGAGCACGTCCAGCCCCAGGTTCCTGAGGTTGTCGTGCACGGCCTCGCGCAGCTCCGCCGGCGTGCGCGCGTGGGGCCAGCCGCCCTCCGCGTCGCGCCGCGCGCCGACCTTGGTCACGATCACCAGGTCGTCCGGGTAGGGGTGCAGCGCCTCCCTGATGATCTCGTTGGTGACGTGCGGCCCGTAGAAGTCGCTCGTGTCGATGTGGTTGATGCCGCGGTCCACAACCTCGCGCAGCACGGCGATCGCCTCGGCGCGGTCGCGCGGCGGCCCGAACACTCCCGGGCCGGCGAGCTGCATCGCGCCGTAGCCCATGCGCGTGACCGTGGGCCCATCGGCGCCCATCTTGTAGGTGTTGCTGGTGATGGTGCTGGCTTCCATGATCTGATCCTTTCTCTGGTACCGGACTCAATCTTGCGCCTCCCGGCAGCTCGGCGCCAGAGGCCGGTTGATCCAGGGACAAGCTGTCCCCCGATAAGCCGGCGCGGCGGCTTCATACTTGAGACATGGATAGGGACGGACTCGCTGATTTTCTGAGGCTCCGCCGCAGCGCCCTGCAGCCCGAGGAGCTCGGGCTCAGCCCCGGCAGCCGGCGGCGCACCGCCGGGCTGCGCCGCGAGGAGGTTGCCGCGCTCGCGCACATGTCGACCGACTTCTACACGCGGCTCGAGCAGCGCCGCGGATCGCGCCCCTCGGAGGCGACGACGGCGGCGCTCGCACGCGCGCTGCACCTGAGCCCGGATGAGCGCGACCACCTGTACTCGCTCGCCGGACACACCCCGCCGCCCCGCGCTTACCGGACCGACATCCCCAGCCCTGGACTGGCGCGCGTCCTCGAGACGCTGGACACGCCCGCCCAGATCGTCTCCGACCTCGGCGTGACGCTGAAGCAGAACCGCCTGATGGAGGCGCTCGTCGGCGATCAGACGCACTTCACCGGCCTGCGCCGCAGCATCATCTACCGCTGGTTCACCGACCCCGACCAGCGTCGCCAGCACCCGGAGGACGAGCACCTGATGCACTCGCGCAGCTTCGTCGCCTGGCTGCGCTCCGCCCAGGGCCGCGGTGCCGACCCCGAGCTGACCGAGCTGCTCGACGCGCTGCTGCGTGAGAGCGACGAGTTCACCGAGCTGTGGAAGCGCCACGAGGTGGCGCGCTGGCTGTTCCCGCGCAAGGTGTTCGTGCACTCGCTGATCGGCAACATCACGCTCGATTGCCAGATCCTGACCGGCGAGAACCTGACCGAGCGGCTGGTTGTGCTCAGCGCCACACCGGGCTCGGAGGACGCTGAGAAGCTCAAGCTGCTCTCTGTGGTCGGATCGCAGGCGTTCGGCTCCGAGTCGCTCGTCAGCTGATCGCGAGCACGATCTTGCCGCGCGTGTGGCGCTGCTCGAGCTGGGCGTAGGCGTCCTGCACCTGCTCGAGCGGGTAGGTGGCGGCGATCGGGATCTCTAGGCGGCCGCCTGC
>Ga0123356_10003257_pt1 | contig 17043 bp, 12 predicted proteins | sample TergutEmb28metaG_2_FD_92546 | JGI IMG/M metagenome (GOLD analysis project Ga0123356, IMG submission 92546) | Embiratermes neotenicus P3 segment gut microbial communities from Petit-Saut dam, French Guiana - Emb289 P3 | ecosystem: Host-associated > Arthropoda: Insects > Digestive system > Gut ...
AATTTCCGTTGCTCTTGCCGTTACGGCACGCTTGCCCTGTTTTAATTCCAATCCTGATATCTTTACAAGAGAACCGTCATCCATATTGAATTCGTCACCGACCTTCAGAAGATCGTCATCATCCAACAAAAGAGAGGAATTCTCCGATGTTGCTCCGCTGCTTATCACAATGTTCACGCTTAACTGCTTCGGAAATCTTATGTTGGAAGTTCTCACAAGACCGCATTCCTGACACTTTATCGTTGCATCCAGAGAGTTCTTGCCCATCTTTCCTTTCAGGACGTCGTGCGTTGTTACGTCATCACAGTCAGGACATTCAAAGTATATCTCGTCCGGTGCTTCTTTCATTTCATCATTCCTCCGTCCTTAAGGAACGGCATTCCGTGTCCCGGAATTATTATGTCAGCGTAATCTGTTATAATCTTAATACTTTTCAGCGCCGTTACCTCATCGTAGTTGATCCGGGGCGGTGTCATTTTCCGATAATTATCCTCAAGCGGTATCGCGTCGCCGGCTATTGCATATTTACGGTCACCGTTAACGAATACGCTCATCGACCCTTTTGTGTGCCCGGGCGTGTGAATAAGCTTCACGCCCGGAGTGATATCAATGTCCTCCGTTACTTCGATCATGTTCTTTGCTTCAAAATTTTCCTCTTTGCGTACGTAGATCTTTGCCTTTTTGAAAATGTTGTTGTTCTCACAGTGATCGTGATGTGAGTGCGTCAGAACAATTATGTTGATCTCACTGGGAAGTATCCCTATCTGTTCCAAAGATGTTGTTATCGCCGGTCGCATGAAATTGCTGCTTGTGTCCACGACGATATTCATATTTTCGGAACGTATCAGCGTTGACGTTGAATGCGCCTCTCTTATTGCGATACCTTCTCTTACGAGTTTGCCTGCCGCGAGTATATCCAGTACGTTCGCCGGATTCATGATATCTTGTGACCGTTCACGCATTCGAATCCCTTTCCTTTTATTATTATCTGTGAACCGCACGAAGGACATCTTATCCCCTTCAGTATGCTTTCGACCCACATCATTGCTGTTTCGTTCTCTCTTGCGTTCACTGCGTAATCGTACATCTCCTTCAATGATGACGATGTGCAGAGCGCCTCAAGCGGAGATATGTTGAGTACTATCCTCTCCTCTCTTATGTACGCGTCCTTCGGTCTTATCATCCATGCTATACCGGCGCCTGCGGCGAATCCGCCCAAGTGTGCCGAATACGCTACCGGCGTATCGAACGGCATCATTATCAGCTGTATCGCAAACCATACGAGTATCGGGGCCCACACGGGGAACCGGTTGGTGAGTATCGGACCGAAGAAGAATAATATCTTTTCTTTCGGATAGAGCATTATCATCGCTCCCAGTAATGCGGATATCGCTCCTGATGATCCGATCAGGAACACCGGCATCGCATTCCACTCCGCTATCGCGAATGTGATATTTCCGACGATGCCGCCTATGAAATAAATAATGACAAAACGTCCTCTTCCGATACGCGATTCAAGAGGAATGCCTATTGCCAGTAAGAAGATCATGTTGAACATCAGATGCCAAAGATCACCGTGTACGAATAACGATGTGATAAGCGTCCACAGTTCCTTTCCTTCGTGGAAGAGTATCGTCTTGAAACCGAGTTCGAATTTTATTATCATGTCGAAACTGTCGTAGGAACCGATCATTATCGTTGCCGCTACTACCATGTTCGATATTATCAGGACGACCGTGGGACTGAATCTGCGTGTTGAAAGCACGGCTATCGTTACTACGATGATCATTATCGCGATCCACGATACAACGTCCATACGACGGTGATGTTCTGCAAATATTTAAGCCGTGGAACATGATAGCGATGATATGTTCTATGACCCCTCCGTCAGGATCGAGGAGCGCGAAGATGTCTATTCTCCGGCCGAGGACAGCGTTCTGCTCATCGAATCGCTGAATGTAAGCGACGGCGAACGAGTATTGGAGATAGGTTGCGGATCCGGCGTTGTTGCGATACACTGTGCGAAGAACGGGGCTTGCGTCACCGCCGTCGATATCAATCCGGCGGCGGTCGAACTGACAAGGAAGAACGCCGCTCTGAACGGTTCTTACATCGATATCCGTTTATCGGACCTTTATGAGGATATTGATTCCAATTTCAATACTATCGTTTTCAATCTGCCTTATCTTCCTGTCAACGAGTCAGGTGCGCTGGAGAAGGCATGGTCAGGCGGTGATGATGGTATCGGCCCTTTACCGAAACTTCTGAACGGCGTCAGGGATCACCTTCTGCCGAGAGGGAGATTCGTTGTTGTTGTCTCTTCGCTGATGAATAAGGAGAAACTTGATTCTGTTCTTTCCGAATACGATGTTAACGTATTGGGAAAGAAAAAACTGTTCTTCGAAGAATTGAGCGTCCTTGAGATAAGACTTTAGGATCGTTCCTGCGGAGACGTTAACGTCAGTTCAAAGTATTTTCTTTATCTCTGCGACGAGAAGATCGTTCATCCTTTTTCCGTCGAGTTTTCCTCTTAATGCTTCCATCACCGGCCCCATCAGCGGACCGACGGATGCCATTCCCTTTTCTTTTATGAACGCTTTCCTTTCTTCGACGATCGATGCGATCACCCTTATCGCATCCTTCTCGTCCACCGATGATATGCCCAATTTCTGTATCGCTTCTTTCAGCGCCATACCTTTTGCCGTTTCTCTGAAAAGTGACGGTAGCGCTTCTTTGGCAAATTTTCCGTTTTTCAAAGAATCGAAAATATCCAGTATCATCTTTTCTGATATCTCTGACACGTCTGTTCCTTCTCTTTCAATTTCTGTGAATGTTCCCAGGAATGTTGTCACCGCAACGGAGATCAGTTCCTTGTCCTTTGCTATCTTCTCAAAAATATCCTCGTATCCGTTCCTTACCATTTGGCGTGCCTGATGCTCGTTCAGTTTGTATTTTGATACCAATCTCTTTTCCGTCTGTTCCGGAAGTTCGGGAAGGCTGCTGTATATCTGTTTTAATTTCTCTTTTGTTATGAGTATCGGAGGAACATCCGTTTCCGGATACATTCGCGCTGCGCCCGGTAACGGTCTTGAGAACCTTGACGTTCCGTCAGGCAGCGGATCGCGTGTCTCTTCCACCACGCCGGTGAGCGCATCCTTTGCTCTTTCCGTGACCGCTTCGAGTGCTGCTTTCGCTCTGTTCTCCTTTTCGGCGCACAGAACGAATGCGTCATATCTGTCAGTTAAATTCAATCTTTCCTTTACTCTGTCAACGTAATTCTGTTCGATACCGTACGCAGGTAACTCGTCTGAATGGAATATTCCTTTGACGCCCTTTGTGCGCGCATATTGCGCCAGCTCGGAACCGAACCTTAATTTTCCGTCGTCGCCGTTGAGAACGCCTGCGAATCCGTGCAGTCTTATCGCAAGTACCTTCCCTTTTTCCGCTAACGACGCTTTTATCACTTTTGACTGCGAATCAGTGAATAATTCCGTCACATCCTCTGTCTTTCCGTTCACGGAGACACTTCGTTTTGAAAGGATATCCTTTATACGGATGAGCATCAGATGTCTTTGTACCTCATTTTCAACATATGTCGGTAAGAGTTTCAGGTCCTGCGCGCCTTTGATCTCTGTTCTTCTGCTGCCCGGTATCGAGACGTTGATATCTTCGCGTATCGTGCCGATACCGCGCTTAACTCTTTTCGTTGCTCTCAATATCGTTCCTATCTTTAAGGCAACTTCCATCGCCTCCTCCGGCGTTCTGATATCGGGGCCTGTCGCAATTTCTATTAAAGGAATGCAAAGTCTGTCCAGACGGTACGTTATCTCGTCGGCGTTCTCCTTCACTTTTCTTGCTGAATCTTCCTCCAGACATATCGTCTCGATCACGATCTTCTTGCCGTTGACCTCGATATATCCGTCCATTCCTATCATCGCAGTTCTCTGATACCCTCCGGGCCCGGAACCGTCGACGACTATCTTTCTCATAAAGTGAATTTCATCAATTATCTTTGCGTTCACCATCGCAGCGAACGTTAATGCAATATCTAACGCATCCTTGTTCACGTCGTTCGGAGGTTCTTCGTCCAATTCTATGAGACAGCTTACTTTCGGAGGTGCCTGATATCCGTATATCAGTTGCTTCTTTGATTCCGCTACCGCCGCTCTGTCAAATATTCCTGATTCTCCGGCCGTTGGTCTTAATTTACGGCGGCATATGTCTTCGCCTTCTTCCGATAGTCCGCTTTCGCATGAACAGAATAACTTTTTCGTGTTCAGTTGCTGATGTATCTCTATACCGCAGATGAAACGATCACCAGATGACATCGGCCGTCCTCCTGTCGCTCATTTCATACGATAACACATTCTTCATTTCCGCTTTCGCATCCTTTGAATTTGCTAGAGTCCACATTAATTTCACATATGCCGTTTCCGGAAGGATGTCGTTCGCGTATATTACGCCCATATCCTTCAATCTGCGTCCTGTATCGTAGATATTCGGTCCCGTGGGCCCGTTGATGCATTGTGACGTCATTATCACTATTATGCCTTTGTTGCATGCTTCCTTCAGCAGTGCTTCCATCTCTTCGCTTACATGACCCAGTCCTGTTCCTGCGATCACTGCGCCTTTGGAATTCAGTATCACATCCCTGAAAAGTTTCGCATCCATCCCGGGATAGAATTGTAAAAGTATGACGTCCCTGCACATTTTCGTTCTTGCTTTCGTTCTTTCCGATGCTTTTGGAATTTCATCATTGATCGTTATCTTTCCGGATGCGTCGATGTGCGCCACCGGTATGGTGTTCACACTGCGGAACGCGTCCCTGCGCGACGTGTGCATCTTCCTTGCGCGTGTTCCTCTGTGAACCGCAAAAGAATTGTCACTCATGGTGTCCTGCATTATCACGTAAACTCCCGGCATCTTAGATGAACAGAATCTTACGGCTGCCGTCAGGTTCCCCGGTGCATCGGATGACGGTCTGTCCGTTGATCTTTGTGCTCCGACGATAACAACAGGTCCGCTTAATTCAGTGAGCATGAACGATAACGCTGCCGCTGTGTGACCCATCGTATCCGTTCCGTGCGATATTATCACGCCGTCGGCACCGCTGTTCATCTCCTTTTCAACGGTCTCGGCAAGTTTTTGCCAATCCTTTATTCCCATGTTCTCGGAAAATACCGATGCAACGTCCGTTGTCCTTATGTTCGCTATGCCGAAGACGTCAGGTACAGTGTCCAAAAGACGTTCTGCCGGTGATCCTGCGGTCATTGCTCCCGTTCTCGCATCGGGCTGAGAACCTATCGTCCCTCCCGTTCCTATGAGGACGATGTTCGGCAACCCTTTTTTCCGGATGCGTTCCGTCCTTTCTTCCTTTTTCTGAACGATCGGCTGTTCAATTACATTCATTGATGCTCCTTTGTCTATCCTGAATCCTGTTTTGTAGCCGTTCTTCATCCTTATTACGACAATGCTGTCATCCGATCCTTCGGACGGCGGCATCAGAACGCCTTTGTACTCTTTGCCGTCTGTCGTTAATGAAATTTTGCACCCTTCCTTCGCTCCTGCGGCAGTAAGCATCTTTGATAATTCTTCGGAGTAGCCCATGTTCTCATTTTTCCATAACCGTTCATTGCTTATCTTTCTTTTCCGCGCGTATCAGGGTAATCGTTATTACCGTTCACATATTCTCCGTTGTGTGCACAACATCACCGAGATAGGAATGGAGTACGATGTTCTCCGCGAAAATGTGAAGATCGCTAACGATAATCATGATCTGCTGAGAAAGAACAATGTTCGTTCCGTTGACATGATGGGTTCCATCGGATCGGGTAAAACATCGTTGATAATAAAGATGGCATCAAAACTTTTTGCAAAAGGGATCGGAGTGGGAGCGATAGCCGGTGATGTCACCGGAGATGATGATTTTAAAAGAATGAAAGATGCCGGCATATCAGTAATGAATTGCAATACCGGTCACGAATGTCATTTGGACGCGAACATGGTGAGAAAGACGTTAAAGAAGATGGATCTCGGTAAAATAGATGTTCTTTTTATCGAGAATGTCGGCAATCTCGTATGTCCTGCGGATTTTCCTTTAGGTACAGATGTCAGAGCTGTTGTTATTTCTACGACCGAGGGAGATGACATGGTGAGAAAACATCCTGATATCTTCCTGCATTCCGATATTGCGGTGATAAACAAAACGGACATAGCGGAATATGTGGACGTTGACGTGAACGTCATAAAGAAAGATTATAGAAAACTTACGGGCGGCGTTCTTGAGATGATGGAATGCAGCGTAAAGAAGGATAAAGGCGTTGATGAGATCATTGATGCAATGAAGTTGTGGTGAATGATATGAAAGTACTGACCGTCGGAGGAGGAGGAAGAGAACATGCGGCGGTGGAGGCGTTCCACCGCTCCGGATCTGAAATATTTGCGGTAATGAAGAACGCCAATCCGGGAATAATCAAAAGATCGAAAGCGTACAAACTCATCGATGAGAAGAATATCAAAGAAGTTTGTGATTTTGCAAAGAAGAATTGTGTCGAGATCGCATTTATAGGTCCGGAAGCGCCTCTTGAGGTTGGTCTGGCGGATGCTTTGGAAAGCATCGGGATAAAATGTGCTTCTCCGACGAAGAACGCGGCAAGGATCGAAACTTCCAAGACGTTCATGCGTGAACTTCTGGAAAAGTACAAGATCAACGGCAATTTGGGTTTTGCATCATTCGATAACGCGAAGGACACTGAAAATTACATTAAGGGCGTAAAATACGACATCGTCGTGAAACCTGTAGGCCTCACAGGCGGTAAAGGCGTGAAGGTACAGGGAGAACATCTTCATTCCTTTGATGATATAATGCAATATGTTAACGAAATTTTTGATAATAACATCGGCGGAGCAGGTGTCATCATCGAAGAAAAGGCTGTCGGCGAAGAATACACGCAAATGGTGTTCTGTGACGGTTCTTCGATAACGGCAATGCCTCTGGTACAGGATCACAAAAGAGCGTATGAGGGCGATGTCGGTCCGAACACAGGAGGAATGGGCTCGTATACCGATGCTGATCATCTTTTGCCGTTCGTAACGGAGAACGAATCAAAAATCTCATTGAATATAATACAGCAGATCGTAGATGCGTTGAGAAAGGAAGGATGTACATACCGCGGACCGATGTACGGTCAGTTCATGCTCACGATCAACGGTCCGAAATTGATAGAGATAAACGCAAGGTTCGGCGATCCGGAGGCGATGAATGTCCTTCCGATACTGGAGACAAGTTTCACGGATGTGTGTGAAGCAATGGCCTCCGGTACGCTGAAGAAGAACGTAAAGTTCAGTAAAAAAGCGACAGTATGCAAATACGTCGTACCGGAAGGCTACGGTGTAAGGTCAAAGGCAGGACTTCCGATATCGGTTGACGAAGAGGACATCAAAAAATGCGGCGCAACGGTCTTTTACGCGAACGTTGACATCGTTGACAACAAATTAGTAACAGGAACCTCACGTTCCGTCGGTGTGGTCGGAATGGGCGAAAGCATAGAAGAAGCGGAATCTAATTGTGAGAACGCTTTGAAATATGTTAACGGAGAAGCGATAACCGTTCGTCACGATATCGGAAAAAGAGAATTGGTACAGAAACGCGTGGATCACATGAAAGCGTTAAGGAAAGAACGATGAGACGTGTTGCTGTTAAGATCGCATACCTCGGCGGAAAGTTCAAAGGTTCGCAGATACAGCCGAAGATGAGAACGGTAGAAGGCGATGTCGTATCGGATCTGAAAAAACTTTCCTACGCGGACGAGAATGATATCGACATGAAATGTGCCAGCAGAACCGACAAAGGTGTGAACGCATTAGGGAACGTCATTGTTTTCAATACGATATTTGATAACGACGCCGTTCTTCTGAAGGCGCTGAACGCCGTATCCGAAGATATCTTTTACATTGCTGCTGCATCCGTAAATAACGGCTTCAATCCAAGACACGCAACCGAGCGTATATACCGTTACACACTTCCTCGCGACGGCATTGATATCGATCTCGCAACAAAATGTGCCTCGCTTTTTGTCGGGGAACATGATTTCGCCATGTTCTGCAAAGCCGATGAAAGACCTACAAAAATGAGAATGCGATCCGTTGAGATAAAGGATGCGTTCGATAATTTGACAATTGAATTCAAAGCAGAATACTTCCTTTGGAATATGATAAGAAGGATAGTTGCCGCAATATCGTCCGTCGGTCACGGGAATGCTTCCCTTGATGACGTTAAGAAAGCATTGAACGGTTCTCGGATATCGTTCGGAATAGCAAGATCGGACGCGTTGACGTTGGTTGACGTTATTTACGATCACATAGAATTCACGGCCGCCGGACAGGAAACACTTGAACAGCGAAAGAAAGAAGAATTGTTCTCGCTGTCGCTGAGAAAAAATTTCTTTGATTCGCTTTGACATTCGGAATTTTTCATTTTGCTCCCGATTTGAAACAAAAAGTGATTGGTTTTGCCCCCGATTTGAGACAAAAAGTGATTGGTTTTGCCCCCGATTTGAGACAAATTATTTATCTTCTCATGTTATTGGCAGATCGTGTTCAATAGGAACGTTACTTTAAAACTGAAAGAGTGGGCAACGAGAACGAATCGTAAACCGCTTATACTGAGAGGTTCGCGCCAGGTCGGAAAGACAACACTTGTCGACATTTTTGCAAAAGATTTTGAGAACTATCTCTATCTGAATCTGGAGAAAAGCCCGAGTGCGATCAAATTGTTCGAGAAGGAACAGGAGACGGACGACCTTCTCGCAGAGATATTCCTTTTCTGTAATAAAGAAAGAAGACCTGGGAAGATACTTCTGTTCATCGACGAGATCCAAAACTCAAAAACGGCAATTGCGAAACTCCGCTACCTGTATGAGGCGAAGATGTTAAACTTGTACATCATCGCAGCGGGTTCGTTGTTGGAAACGGTTCTGAAAAAGAAGAAGAATGTCCCCTTTCCGGTCGGACGTGTTGAATATTTGGCGGTGCGCCCGTGCGTTTTCAACGAATTTTTGAATGCTGTGGGAGAAACATCGCTCGAGAATGCTTTGCTTGCACGGAAGATCCCGGATGCACTGCACACGAGAACGATGAATCTATTCAATACCTTCACACTTATCGGCGGAATGCCAGAGGTTGTTGCGGAGTATGCTGCGAACAAGGACTACGTTTCTTTGAACAATGTCTATGAAAGTTTATTGACCGGATATGTCGACGATGTCGAAAAATATGCCGATGGCGACACGATCGTCCATGTTATTCGCCACATTTTAAGGTCAGGATGGAAATTTGCTGCTGAACGTATCACGCTGGATGGTTTCGCGGGATCGTCCTACGGGTCGCGAGAGGTCGGAGAAGGATTCCGTACATTGGAAAAGACATTCATTCTGGAACTCTGTCACCCGACGACCGATGTGCTCGCACCTATCACAAAAAATCTGAAGCGATCGCCGAAACTTCTGTGGCTCGATTGTGGGCTGGTGAATTATGCTGCGGGTGTTCAGAAAGAGGTCTTCGGCGCACATGACATATTGGATGCGTGGCGAGGAAAGATCGCAGAACAGATCGTTGCACAGGAACTGCTTGCACTGGATGACGGCGTTATGAACAAACGGAATTTTTGGGTACGGAATAAAAAGGATTCCGATGCTGAGGTTGATTTTGTGCTGCAGCACAACGGCATGGTCATCCCGATAGAGGTGAAATCCGGACACAGTGCCAAACTCCGCTCTCTGCATTCGTTCATGGACGATGCTCCGCATGATATCGCCGTGAGGATATGGTCTCAGCCGTTCTCGACGGATGATATCACGACGAGAAAAGGTAAAAGATTCAAACTGATCAATATACCTTTCTACTATGCAGGGAGGTTGAAAGAGATATTGGATGATGTGACCTCATAAGAATGCTCCGCGTCCGGATCCTATCTGTAAGGGCGGACAGAATAACATTGAATTCTACTCCGTTGAAGGAAATATCCGAACAGCAAAGGAAAGAAACGTTATTCTCGCTCTCGTTGAGAAAAATTTCTTTGAAATGAGGAATAGAATTATTTCCATTCAAAAAAAGGAATCACACCGAAAAATAACAGTATCAGCGAGTGATATATGATACAAACGATAATCAACAGGCGGATATATTATCATACCAATACCTGCTCGTAGCAGGTAAGTTGCTCTGAGAGAACGGGAACAACACACACAAAGAATTACAGAACTAACAACGATCTCAAAGAAAAATAAAAGTTCGATACCGGAGGCGAGAACTGCTGCATCCAGAATATAGTGGAGGTTAAAGCAGTGAGCATATTAGAGAGACCGGAATACGAACAGTTCGAGAACATTAGACACGCGCGCAATGACGGCAGCGAATATTGGTCTGCGCGTGAGTTCGCATCGATTCTGGGGTATAAGGTATGGAGAACTTTTGCAAAGGTCATAGATAAAGCGATGATCGCTTGTAATAACAGTGGATTCGACACGAATGATCAATTTGCCGAGGTCGGCAAATTGATAGAACACGGTAAGAACGGCAAACGAAAAACAATCGATTATGAACTCTCCAGATACGCATGCTATCTGATAATCCAGAACGGTGACACGAGAAAGAAGGCGGTCGCACTGGGGCAGGCATATTTAGCAATGCAAACATACAAAAAGGAGATGTCATGTTTCGCGGGAAGAACTGGATATGCGGCCGATCTGTTCTGTATGATACAGGCGGAAGAGAAACTGAAACGCGACGCCGTCGATAACATTGTGGATGCGAACGCTGTATATCATCAGGTCAGGAATGAGGTGTACAAGACAGTAAAAGATATCGGCGGCACAATGCCCGAAGATCTTCCCACGCCCGAAAAAAGTATATCCCAAATTGAAAAAGAACAACTTGAGATACTGAGACGTGAATCTGAAGAGGGGCGTCTTATGCTTGATGAATAGTTCCGAACCTTAAACACAATTCTGCAACCGGTGGTTGCAGAAATTTACAAACATCCTGAACCCAGATTTTATCTGCTTCTTTGTTATTCGTGATGATATGAAAGACATCTCCGTCATCATCACCGACGTGAATAAAAGAATGGATGAACTTGAGAAGCTGCGTGAAATCTCTGTATCTTCATCAAGAACGATAATCAGAATGACAAAAAAGATCATACATTCTATTCATCTGAACGAGGATCATCTGCCGTTATTGAAAGAGGCCGTTGCGGAATACGATAAACTCTATTCTTTGATCCGTGATGAACCTGAGATCTTATTCTCCGGCGCGGTCGCAGATATGATGACGGAGTTCGCTGAAGCATGTATATTATCTTCCGTTGTTATGAAAAAGGATATTCCTTCTTACGATTCGATGAAAATAACACCGCAATCATGGGTATTGGGTATTGCTGATTGTTTAGGCGAGTTGAGAAGGGTCCTGCTTAATCATCTGATCAACAATGATATCATAAAAGCAAAGGATGTTTTCAATGATATGGAAATTATTTGCGATTCCGTTCTTTCTTTTGACGTTCCGGATGCGATACTTCCTGTACGGAGAAAACAGGATATTGCTCGTTCCGTGATGGAACGCACGAGAACAGATATAGCAAATGCTTTGCTCATGAGCAGAAATGTGAAAAATGTTTGAAAAGGGTTGAAAAGGGACTTCGTCCCTTAACGTCTTGCTTTCGGCTTTCCGAGGTTCTTCACCGGTTTGCGGAACACCCATATCAGCGCTATCAGCAATATGATGAAGAGTATCACTACCAATGTTTCCGACAGCGCATAACTGTTCTGTCCCACGTAGAATACGGATGATTCCACATTGATGAGATCTTCGCTGAGCAGCCATATCTCTGCGTCCAACGTTACCGTATGCTTTCCCCAGCTGAGACCGTTCAGCGGCCCTAGCCACTCGTGCGTCACAGTTTTGGTCTCTTTGGCGCCGATCGTGATCTCCTGTTCTCCTATTCTTTCATCGACATTACCGTCAACGATGAACCATACCGTTATGTCGGTAAGTGTACCGCTCTTATTCTCGAGAACGGCGGAAAGCGTTATCGGAACTACCGCACGGACAGGTGCCTTTTTTGTTATTTCGCCTTCAACGTCGCCTTTGAACTCAAACTTCACTTCCAGCGTGTACGTCCCCGGACTTTCCGGTGCCGTGACAGTTAATGCTCTCGTATCGTCGGTCAGACTTCCGGACGACGGACTTACCCTTCCTACGCTGTAACCGTTACTGTCGACAAGTTTTGCGGTGAACGTAATTGTACTTTTCTCACCGTATGCGTATATGTCATACGTAGCTGTCTTACCAACTGCTAAGAGATACGTTTCCGCCCTTATGTCAGCGAACATATCCGAAGGTTCATCTTCTGCTGCTTCCGCTGACGGTACCGCCATAAGGAATACTGTTGACGCGATCAGAACGATCGCCGCGAGCGCGATCATCTTTTTCGTGAGAACACCCCCCTTCTCATTCCTAACCAGAAGATCAGCATACCCATCACCACTGACAATGCGACCAGTACCCATACTATGGTTGGCGTACTGTTCAGCGAGGCGTATATATTGTTGCCTTTAGCAGACATGTTGCCTTCTACGTCCGTGTTCGCTTCACTTAATGAGAGTGGTACACCGTCAAGCAGTATCTCAAGCGGTAATGCTAAATTCAGATCATCCGCTTCTTCTCCGGTCCATATCAATCTGAGATAATACGTTGATGAAGAGTTGCCGCCTACCGTTACTTCCGCTTTACCGTCATCGTTGCTCAGTTTTACGTTATCGGCGTCAACTATGGATGCGTACCATTTCTTTGTCATATAAGTTCCGAAATCCTTTATTTCCAGTAATGCCGAGACGCTCAGATGGTTGTCGTTCTCTACTGTGAAACCGTAACCGAATTCGTTCTTACTGACGCGGTTCATGTTCTGATCTTCGTCACTGGTCAACGGGTTACCGTCGAACTTCCATACCGCGTATAAGGTAACATCATTCTCTATGTCGAATTTGTCGCCTGCTTTGAATTCGGGGAATGCCGCATCCTTATCGGATGACCATCCGAGGAATGTGTATCCCGTCCTTATCATAGCGGGAGCGGGTGCCTCGACCTCTATCTCATCTTCGAAAGCATGACCGCTTGAACCTGCCGGTGCTGCACCTGCGGTTGCACCGTTCTTGTCGTACGTAACGCTGAACTCTTCCTGTTCCCATACTGCGTACAGTACGATATCGCCGAGTATTGTGAAAATGTCATCCTTCACAAGGTCTGCAGTAACAGCGAACGGATAGAATGACCATCCGATGAATGCGGATCCGTCCTTCGTTAGTCCGATGACTTCCAGCACTGTTACCGGATCTCCGGAACCGTAGTCGATCGCGTCTGTAGGCGGAACACCGGCGGTTGCGCCGTTATCGTCGTACGTTACGTTGTACGGCCCTCCGACATCTGCCCATACCGCATAGAGCGTCGCATCAATGTATATCTTGAAGTCGTCGCCTGCAATGAATTCCGGTAATGCTGCATCCTTGTCGAATGACCATCCGAGGAACACCTTTCCGCTTACCGTAAGGTCGATGTTGCCGATGATCATGACTTTGTTACCGTGCTCATATTTCGTATCATCGATCGGTGCTTCGCCATCTGCGTTCTCGTCATTTGCGTCATATGTAACACTGAATGTTGCGCTCCCCGTTGTCAGCGTTTGACCGGTTGCATCCTTTGCTATAATGGTCAGATTCTTGTTGTCCTCTCCGAACTTCGATGCGTCATATGTTGCCTTGAACTCTATCAGCTTACCTTTTTCGTCAGGCTGCACAAGAACGTAACTGTTATTCGTTCCGTTGAAGTTGATGGATGTCCATCCGGTGCTTCCCGATAATATTATCGTTGCGTTGCCGTTCGTATCCGGATGATTGATAACATAGAAGCTTCCGACGGCGGTGCCGTTGGCGTTGTATGTTATCTTCAGATCCTGAATTATCACTTCGGGATTGTATTCCGGCGGTAACGGTTCGTCTGTGACGACTTCCATGTTAACGGTTGCTTCATCCTTCACTCTATCCATGGCCTTATCCAATTCCAGATCTTCCTTGAGAGTGAATTCATACACCTTACCGTCTATCGTGCTTGTGACATACGGTGAGAATGTGTATTTCTCAGCGTCTTTAGGCAAAGTTGCTTCGAACGTTCCGTTCTTTATCGGAATGACAGCGGTACCGAAGGTACCGTCCGTGTACTCTATCTTTATTGTCAGTTCGCCGTCCGCTACACGTCCGACATATCCTTTTACGGTTATTGCATCGTCGATATCGTCTGCGACGATGATGTTCTTTGCAATTAACCGGTCAACGTCGATATATGCTATCTTCGTGACCTTGTCCTTATCTTTGGCGTCGTCCTTCTTCTTTACTGTTATGACGCCTTCAAAGTTACCGTCATCGTCCACAGGAACGTAGAACGTCTTTGTTGTCAGATCCGCAGATCCTTTACTCAGGATCGCTCCTGGTGCCGACAACGTTACAACATCGTCCTTATCGTCAACTTCTACGATCACTATTGCAACTTTGTATATGTAATCGAACAGGTCTATTGACGTCTGACCTGCGAACAGTACAACTTTACCGGAATAGTAATATCCTATATCCCCGGGAATACCGGATGACGGTACTACGAGAAGATCATATGATCCCGATCTCATGATAACGAACGGATCCAACGGGTTAACGGGTTTGTTGTCCAGCATCACGGCCATGTCGCCCATTGTAACGAAAACGTCGAAATCAGAGTTCGCTGTGGTAAATTGCACATACACCGTTATCGATCCGTTGGCAGGTACGAGAACTGCCAGTTCACGTGTGCTGCTTGTCAGACCGCCGGTGGCGCTTGTGCTTATGGTCGTGCTGAATGATACATTCGCCGATGTTAATTTTACGTACAACACAAAGTCTGTGTTGTTCACTATCTCCATATCCGCCTTGCGGCTTGTAGCGGCCGCCGGCGGTTTTTCGATATTGAATATCAGATCGCCGTCACTGAATATGTCCATTTCCAATATGTTCGGTATCGTGCCGAAATTGAACGGTATCTTTGCGTGGCATGTGCATTCACAGTCCTTGTCGCAATTCGTTCCGTCGCATTCGCCTGCCGCGACGCAGTATGCGCAAGTACATCCGCATTTGAGTTTTACGTCAGCCGCTTTGTATTCGGCGTCCTCGTCGTATTCTTCTCCGTCAACTAACAGAACGCCTGTGCTCAGAACATCATCTACTGTCACGTCTATCGTATCGCCGTCGCAGACGAGATCAAATATTATGTCACCGCCTGTTGCTTCGAACAGTACTCCGTTGATAAGGAGCCACGAATCTTCCGTGAGTGTGCTGCCGAGCAGTTCCAACGTACCCGTTACGGTGATCATTGCTTCACCTGTGAACGTACCGGTCGGGTTCGGGCCCAAATTCGTTATGGTCATTACCAATGATGAACCGTGCTCGAATATTATCGTGTAATCATCCGTCACGTCGTAGAGTTTTGCAAGACCCGATATCGTCCTTTCGATCGAAACTCCTGGATCATATACTTCTACGATGGCGCCGAATATCTCATGGAATGCCGCCAGTGCAGGATTGACGTCGCCTTTCGCCTTGAGTATCGCATCTCTCAGATCTCCCGTCGGAGGCACGTCATAAGGCCAATCTCCCGCGATGTACATACCGACCAGACTCCATTTGTCTGTGTCAAATAGTGTCACATCATATGTTCCCATCTCTATGAGCAATTCGCCTGTCACAACGGTAACGGCGATCTCGCCGTTATTGACGATGAGATCAAATATGACGTTACCGTCCGTGGCTGTGAACTTTACTCCGTTTATTACGATCCATGAGTCTTCCGTCAGTGTGCTTGCGACCAATTCAAGTTTTCCTTCAATTGTCATTACCGCATGACCGGTGAGTTCTATTGATGCCGGCGATCCCAATGACGTTGTCTTCATTTCAAGATCGGAACCGTGTTCGAAAGTTATCGTATACAATTCCGTCGGTACGAGATTGACGATCTTTGCTATTCCTGTTATTGTCCTTGTTATTGAGACCAGGGGATCATATTCTTCCTCGATCAGACCGAATATTTCATGGAATGCTGCCAGTGAATCATCGACAACGCCTTCCGTCTTGAGTATCTCTTCCTTTATCTCATCCGTCGGCGGAACATCATAAGGCCACTTGCCTTCCATGTAAAGATCGGTAGCGTCCTTAATGCCGATCAGTTCAATGCTCTTGTTTATTGATACTATCGTTATTGATATGTCATCATGTATGCTTTCGAATGCGTCGAAGTATGCGTAGCACACCCTCGTGTTGGCGGATGCTGTTGCCGATAACGTATAGTAGAACTCATTTACCGCTGTAGAGTCCAAAGTATCCTTTGCGCTGAATTTGACTGTGCTTGACGTCAATACTATGTATTGTACAACGTTTGAATTATTCGTCACCTGTATCGCCGCCCTTCCGGTCGATATATTTATGTCAGTTACCCTGACATCAACATTGACCGTACCCTCTTTGACGGATATTCTGTCACCAACGTCGGAATATACCGTTGCGGTGCTTGCAGTTCCTGTGTTGTATGTTACGAATACTGTCACTCTCGGATCAGCACCGTCGAACGCTACGTTCACCGTCGTTTCTCCGGTCGGTATAGGTATTACGTTTGCTTTCGTTCCGCCCCTTGTCAGGTTCGCGTCCTCTGCTTCCAGTATAACGTAAAGGTTCTTTCCGGTGTCGTTATTAAAGACCATTAATTTGTCGCCTTCCGGATCATCTTCGATCTTTATGGTCAATTCTTTGCCGGCCGCCACAGTGAGAACGGATATCTCATCGTCTTCGGTAAGATCGATGATTATCTCTTTCACGTGCACCTTAACTTCCGGATCTGCATCAGTAAAGGACGCATCTATTGTTATCTCATCGCCGTCATCTATGTACATCGGCATACCGTTTACATCTTCTA
>Ga0123356_10003258_pt1 | contig 17041 bp, 16 predicted proteins | sample TergutEmb28metaG_2_FD_92546 | JGI IMG/M metagenome (GOLD analysis project Ga0123356, IMG submission 92546) | Embiratermes neotenicus P3 segment gut microbial communities from Petit-Saut dam, French Guiana - Emb289 P3 | ecosystem: Host-associated > Arthropoda: Insects > Digestive system > Gut ...
ACCCACTGCCAACGGCATCGGCAGTGACGCTTTTGCCCTGGTTTGGATCGAGCGGGACAAAAAGCTGTACGGGCTCAACGGCAGCGGCTGGTCGCCTCGGGGGCTTACGCTGGAAAAAGCGCTGGCCCTTGCCCCGGCCACAGGCCAAATGCCGGCCCATGGCTGGCTGCCTACTATGGTGCCCGGCGCGCCAAAGGCCTGGGCCAGCCTAAGCGGCCGCTTCGGAAGGATTTCGTTAAGCGACGCCGCGCGGCCCGCTATCGCCTACGCCAGGGAAGGCTACCCCGCTTCCCCGAATCTGGCGCGCATGTGGCGGCTGGCGTTGGATCGGTATCGGGCCGTTTGCACCGGGCCGGTGTTTGAAGAATGGTACCGCACTTTTGCACCCGAAGGCCGCGCACCCCAGGTGGGGGAACTGATTCGTCTGCCCCATCATGCCGCTACGCTGGAGAAGATCGCGGCCACGGGCGCAAAAGATTTTTATGTGGGGGAGCTTGCCGAGCGTATCATCGCCGATAGCCGCGCCTTTGGCGGTTTTTTTGACCCAACGGATTTTGCGGAGTACGATGTGACTTGGGTAGAGCCGATTTCCGTGAACTACCGGGGATACGATGTGTGCGAGATTCCGCCCAACGGTCAGGGCATCGTGGCGCTGATGGCGCTGAACATCCTGAAGGAATTTGAATTTACCCAAAGGGATTGTGCTTATACCCTTCACCGCCAGTGGGAGGCGATGAAGATGGCCTTTGCCGACGGCCTGCACTACGTGACCGACCCTGCCCACATGCAGGTGGATGTTTGCGGCCTGCTTTGCCCTGCATACGGCGCGGCCAGGGCGCAGGAAATTGGCGATGAGGCCAAGATATACACCACCCAAAACCCGCCGGGGAGCGGCACGGTGTATCTGTGCACCGCCGACGGTGAGGGAAACATGGTTTCTTATATCCAGAGCAATTACATGGGTTTTGGTTCCGGCGTTGTGATCCGGGATACGGGCATCAGCCTGCAGAACCGCGGGCACGACTTCTCTTTGAACCCCAAGGATGCCAATTGCCTGGCTCCCCGCAAAAAGACGTATCATACCATCATCCCCGGCTTTTTGCTAAAGGATGGCCAGGCCGTGGGGCCTTTTGGCGTGATGGGCGGATACATGCAGCCCCAGGGGCATGTGCAGGCCGTGATGAACCTGGTGGACTTTGGCCTCAACCCCCAGCAGGCATTGGATGCGCCCCGTTGGCAGTGGATCCGGGACGATCGTTTTTTGATAGAGGATACGTTTGACATGGAGATCGCCAGGCAGTTGGTCCGTATTGGCCATCGGGTGGAACCTGCATTGGATCATACGGTTTTTGGCCGTGGGCAGATGATCCTTCGCCTGGCTAACGGCACGCTGGTGGGCGGAACCGAGGGGCGTACAGACAGCAATATTGCGTGTTTTTAGGCAAGGTAATATTTCAAAAATGTTTTAATAATTATTTTATTGTTGTACATTTGCCCAAACCAGCGTATAATAGGTATGACATATCCCGTGCTGACCGTCGAGCTGCGTATAGCGGCCGGCGTTAATCCTTGGCGGTAACTGCCGTCATGGTTTTTCTTCCAGCGAATCATGCGCTCGATTTGCCTTTTTTTGTTGCGGCAATCGCGTTGGTTTTTTCGCGTGGAGTTACAGACAAAAACATAGAAAAGATGGAGATACCATGGCCAATCAATCCAAATCACCCCCCAAGTCGCCTCCAAAAACGCCCCAAAATGGAAATCAAACCCCACAACCGGCCCAGCAGGAGCCGTTGCGCGCCAAATCGCCTGCCGAACAGCAGGCCGAGCTGGATCGCGAAATGAAGCTGCAATGGCGTGCGCCCGGCGTCACCGCCGCGTTGCCCCCGGTGACCAATCAGCCGATCCCACCCGCCAAAAAAAAGCGGGCTCAGGCGGATCCTGCCGCAAAACCCGCTGAAAAAAAGGCCGAGCGAAAGCAGGCCCAGCCGCAGAATCAGCAAAATCCGCAGAATCCACCCCAAGAACCACGCCGCCGGGGCCGCCCGCCCCGCCAGCCGCAAACGGCGGCGCAAGTGCCGGGGCAACAGTCGATCCTGCCAACTGCAACCGCCGAACGCAAGCGCAGCCTGCGCGTAGCCAGCGCCAACGTAAAAACCGCGCTGCCGCAGATTTCCGGCGTGCCATCGGTATCGGCCTCGATCCAGATGGTGGGGCGCAAGCGCCCGTCGGCATCCCAAGCCACTGCCCATCCCACCAGGGGCACGCTGCGTGTGATCCCCCTAGGCGGCATGTGCGAGATCGGCAAAAACATGATGGTGTACGAGTATGGTGAGGACATCATCATCGTGGACTGCGGGCAATCCTTCCCCGATGAAACCATGCCGGGGGTGGACGCCGTGATCCCCGATTTTACGTACGTGCTGCAAAACCGGGGCCGAGTGCGCGGCGTGTTTTTGACCCATGGGCACGAGGACCATATCGGCGCCATGTCTTGGCTGATGCAGGAGATCAAGTGCCCGGTATACGGCGGCCGCATGACCATCGAACTGGTGAAGTACAGGCTGGAGGACCGTGTGCCCGGCTTGTTCAAAAGCTGTGATCTGCGGGTGGTGCAAGACGGCCAGGCCGTGCGCTGCGGATGCTTCTCCGTGGAGTTTATCCACGTGAACCACTCCATCGTAGACGCTTCCATGCTGGCGATCCGTACGCCGGTGGGGTATGTGATGCACTCCGGCGACTTTAAGATCGATTACACACCCATCGACGGCGGCATCATGAACCTGCAGCGTGTGGCCGAGATCGGCCGCGAAGGCGTGCTGTTATTTGTGTGCGAATCCACCAATGTGGAAATCAAGGGCCATTCGGTGTCCGAGCGGCATGTGGGCGAATCCTTTGCGAATATGTTCGCCGCCTCCCAGGGCCGGATTTTTGTGGCCACCTTTTCGTCCAACAGCTATCGTCTGCAGCAAATCATCACCGCCGCCGAGGGCCAGAGCCGCAAGGTGGCGCTGGTGGGCCGCAGCATGCTCAACGTGTTTAACGCCGCCAATTCCCTGGGGTATATCCAGATGCAACCCGACACCCTGATCGACATCAACCAGATCGACAATTACCGCCCCGATCAAGTTGTGATCATCTCCACCGGCAGCCAAGGGGAGCCCATGAGCGCCCTGACCCGCATCGCCTTTTCCGCCCACCGCGAGGTGGAGATCATGCGGGGCGACACGGTGATCATATCGGCCTCGCCCATCCCCGGCAACGAAAAGCCGGTGTACAAAGTGATCAACGAACTGTACAAGCGCGGTGCCAAGGTGTATTACTCGGCCCTGGCCAATGTCCACGCTTCCGGCCATGCCTCCCGCGACGAGCTGCGCCTGGTGCAGACCCTGATCAAACCCCGCTACCTGATCCCCCATCACGGCGAATACCGTATGATGTACCAACAGGCCGAACTGGCCCACGAGTTGGGCATGGCTTGGGAAGACATCTTTTTGCTGAGCAACGGCGATATATTTGAGATATCCCGCGGGAAAGCCCGTGTGGCCGGTTTCACCAACGGCGCGGCGGTGCTGATCGACGGCGCGGCCATAGGCGATGTGGACAATTCGGTGCTGCGGGAGCGCAAGATTTTGTCCGACGACGGCGTGGTGGCGGTGTCGGTAACCCTCAACCGCCGCACAGGGGAGCTGGCCGCCCCGCCGGTGGCCCAAGCCATGGGCTTTTTGTACGACAGCGAGTATGAACAGGTGATTGAAGAGTGCGAACGCCGCACGGTTGCTTTTGTGTTGCGGATGAAGAACCAGAACCGAAACGTAGCCGAGGGGGTGCGCTCCGGCCTGATGCGCGACCAGATTCGTACCTTCTTATTTGAAAAAACCCGCCGCCGCCCGGTGGTGATGGTGTTGCTCAATGAAATATAAAACGTTTGGTTCAAAGATCGAACGGAACAGAAACGTTGTGTCGGGTGTGATTTTATTGTGCGCGGCGCTGCTTCTCTTTTTTGCGCTGGATTACACGCCGCCAATAAATCCCCATGTACAAGAGGGCGACGGTTTTATGTGGGCGATGGGCTTCGGTACCCTATGTATGCTGCCCATATTGTATGTGCTGATCGTTAGCCTGCTGCGAAAACAGTGGAGGCTTGTGCTGGCTTCATTGCTCTTTGTGGCGGTATTTGTATTTAGCCATTTACGGTATGACATGAGCGCTTACTACTGCCCGGACTGCAGGGTTTATCTCTAAACGCATATCAACGGAGGATACATGTGGATCGACATATACGATTTTGACGGCACAATTTTTAGGGGCGATAGCACCCGTGCATTTTGGCTGTACTGCCTGCGAAAAAAACCGGCGCTGGTGAAGTTTTTGCCGCGCCAGATAGCGGCGCTGTTTATGATGGCCTGCAAGCGCTGGGATTTGACACGGGGCAAGGGCGCATTTTTGTGTTTTGTGCGCGATATTGATTTCGAAGCTATGGCCGAGGGATTCTGGGCGGAGCCCCGCATACAGCGCCGCATGGAGCCCTGGTTTGGGCAGCGGGATGAGGCACTGCCCACGGTGATCGCCTCGGCCTCGCCCGAGGCTCTGCTGGCGCCGATTGCCCGCAAGTACGGCGTCGAGTACCTGATTGGTACCCGCATTGATCTTCGGAATGGGAAGCTGACCTCAACCAACTGCAAGGGGCAGGAAAAGGTGAAGCGCCTGTGCCAAGTATTGCCAGAGGGCCTGATTCGGGCTATGTATACCGACGATAGGCGGGCCGACGGGCCGCTGCTTGCTTTGGCGCAGCAGAGGTATATCGTAAGGCGGGGCGTGGTGAAGCGGGAGTGGTAGGGACGGAATCCCTCCACCGCTGTGGCGGTCCCCCTCCCTTTAACAAGGGAGGTAGGGGTTAGAAACCAAGAATTCGCTAAAATCCCATACCCCCCTTGTTAAAGGGGGGAGGGCCACCGCAGTGGCGGGGGGATTCCAAAGCGGCGCTTGGCAAGGAATTAAGACTTAGCCCATACAAGGAGGAATACCCATGTTACTCATCCAAAACGCCAAAGTCATCACCATGGAAAACAAAGATTACTTGGACGGCGGTCAAATACTGATGGACAACGGGCGCATTGTGGCTGTGGGGTATGATTTGCCCCAAAAGGGCGCGCGGGTGGTGGACGCCCATGGTTGCTACGCCCTGCCCGGCGTGATCGACGCTCACTGTCACGTGGGCATGTGGGAAGACGGCATGGGTTTTGAGGGCAGCGACGGCAATGAGATGACCGATCCGATTACCCCTCAACTGCGCGCCATCGACGGCATCAATCCCCAGGATCGTTGCTTTGACGAGGCGTTAGCCGCAGGCGTCACCACCGTGGCGGTGGGGCCGGGCAGCGCCAATGTAATCGGCGGGCAGTGTGCGCTGCTTAAGACCGGCCTTGGCCCCCTGGACGCCCGCATCTTGGCCGAGCCACTGGCCCTGAAGGTGGCATTTGGCGAGAACCCCAAGCGGGTATACACCGAAAAAAAGCGCAACCCCACCACCCGTATGGCCATAGCGGCGCTGCTCCGCCAGGCGCTGATCGATGCCCAGGAGTACGGCAAAAAAATCGATGCCGCCGATGCTGGCAAACGGCCGGCCCGTGATTTGGGCAAGGAAGTTTTGCTGAGTGCGTTACGTGGTGAGCTGATGGTGAAGGCTCACGCCCACCGGGCCGACGACATCCTCACCGCCCTGCGGGTGGCGCGGGAGTTTGGGCTGCGCTTGTCGTTGGAGCACTGTACAGAGGGCTACATGATTGCCGATCAACTGCGCGAAGCGCAAAACGCGGCCAACCTGCCCATCATCATCGGCCCGTTGCTGTCCGAACGATCCAAGATCGAGCTGCGTAACCTTACGTTTGAAGCCCCGGCCAAGCTCCACGCGGCAGGCGTACGATTCGCCATGATGACCGACCATCCGGTGATCCCGTTGCAGTACCTAACGGTATGTGCCGCCATCGCCGCACGGGAGGGTTTGCCCGAGCGGGAGGCCCTGCGCTGCATCACCATCGATGCCGCTTGGGCGGTGGGCTATGAGGCTGAGCTGGGCTCCCTGGCGCCCGGCAAGGCGGCCGATCTGGCCCTGTACGATGCGCATCCGCTGGATACCCGCGCCCATGTCAAAGAGGTGTACTTGGGCGGCGAACGGGTCAAATAAAGAGCTAGGTTTGCCCCAGCTCTTTTTGCGCGTACTTGGGTAGCTTGGCCACCACCGTGGCGTAAGAATGGTCGATCATTTGCAAGATCACATCCTCCGGCACCCCGCCGGTGAGCCGCACCGTGTTAAAGTAGGGCTGCTGTACGGGCGGGCAGTGGTATCCCCGGGTCACCACCCCCGGATACGCGGCGCGGTACAGCTCCCCGGCGAGCATATCACAGTTGAAGGTTGCGTTGGGCTCCCCCTTGAGCATAAATACCTGGGTGAAAATGCGCGCACCGCCTCGCGATGCCTTTACCTTTACGATAAAGACACCCGGCCCGAAGGGGAAATCCAGGTACGCGCCGGGTTTTGCTAAGCTATAATCCAGGATTTGCTGAGGATCCACCTAGTCCACCTGATAATCCGCCGCGCAGGAGGTCTCGCGCACGGCGTGCATGTGGGCCTTGACCGGCAGGTGAACCGGGTGGTTTTGGTACGCTTCGAATGCGGCGCGGTCGGCAAACAGGGTGTTGAGGGCGATATCGTAGGAGCGTTCGCTGCGCAGGAAATCGATGCCCACCTCTATCGACACCAAACCCTCGATTTTGCCCTCCATGCCGCGCAGGATGGCAGCGGTTTTTTCTAAATTCTCGCGGCTTTTGTCCTTGAGCCGGAAAAGTACGATGTGGCGAATCATGATGCGTTTTCCTCCTTATTGCTTTTGCTTAGTTTCCCCACCAAGTCATGAGATAGGGGAGAACAAAAAACTCGGCTTCTTCTATCAAGCGATGCTCTCCCGTAATGAGTGAAACCGTATAAGGATGCCTGAGGCCAAGTTCCGAATATTCACGCGGTTTTACATCGTCCGGCATCAAAACAAGATATGCCAGTGTGTTTTTTGTATTGTTTATAGTGATTGCACCATAAACAGGAGGGATTTGTATCGGCCGGTCGGCCACGTCAAGGAATACGTGGCTTTTTTTTGTTTCCAGGTTGTGGCGATAAAGAATTCTATCGCGGATATAGAGTATGTTTTCGGCATCCAGCCAAAGCGCATCTCTCCCTTCCGCAACAATTTCTTCGCCCAAGGATGTCATGCAGGCAACGATGCCAACATCTTTTTCTTCATCATCATACACATACACAAGATCACCGCGCTCCGATAGGATGGGGTAGCAAGTCCAGGGCGTCGTTACCGGCAATGCAATCACAACCTCGGGGAGCATGCCCTCTTGGATTCGCATTAAATAATACGTACGCAAACGCTGCTCTCCGGCAATTCGCTCCCATTTGATATAGTAAAGAAAGTCATCGAAATATGCTACGTATCGCAAGCAGTTCTCTACTTCCAAATCTTTGATGCAAGGCGTACTTGTTTCGCCATCGTAATGCATGATATCAAGCAAGGTGGTTCTTTCCGTCCCGATCCTTCCGGAATATCCCTTTTCCAGCACGTAATATACGCCCGGCTCGTAACCGATAGCATGAAGCAGCCATGCCCGTGCGCCGGGAAAATCTGGACCCGTGCGAGGGGAGCCTTCAAAATCGAAAACCATGATATATGATTCACCATCTTCTGGACAATCAGTAGCCATCCAGATGATGCTTTCCGGTTTTTCCCCGATGGCAAAGACATGCATACACAAGCACACCAATAAAACAAGAACGGAGAGCAGTTTTTTCATCCGGCTCATTTTCTCTAATTATCGGCACGCCAGCCGCAAAATGGCTTCGATGGCCTTGACGTCCAGCGGGCGGAAGCTGCCTAGCAGGCCATCGGGGCCAAGGGCGGTTTTGGCCGCCAGGGCGGGGATGTCTTCGGGTTTGGCTTCTAGCTCCGCAAAGGTTACCGGCAGCCCCAGGCTGGACCAGAAGGCGGTGAGGCGCTCGATGCCTTCGTTTGCCGTCCGTTCCGGATGCTGATAATCCATGTCGCAGCCCCATACCCGTGTGGCGATTTGGGCAAAACGCATGGGATCGTGATCCAGCTGATACCGCATCCACGCCGGATACACCACCGACAGGCCCGCGCCGTGGGCCACATCATACAGGGCAGACAGCTCGTGCTCGATGCTGTGGGAGGCCCAATCCTGCTCCCGATCCACGCCTACCAGGTTGTTGTGGGCCAGCATCCCGGCCCACATCAGCTGGGCGCGGGCTTCGTAATTGTTTGGCTCCCGTATGGCGGTGGGCGCGGCGTAAATAATGGCTTGCAGCAGCGCCTCGGCCAGCCGGTCGGTAAGGTCTACATCGGGGGTGTTGGTAAAGTAACGCTCAAAGATGTGGCACATCATGTCGGACACGCCGCAGGCCGTTTGATAAGACGGCAGCGTGTAGGTGAGTTCCGGGTTTAACACCGCAAAACGCGGGCGGAACTGCTCGATGTTATAGCCGCGCTTAAACATGCCGTCTTCATGGGTGATCACCGAGGCGGTGGAGCCTTCCGAGCCTGCGGCGGGCAGGGTGAGCACCACACCCACCGGCAAGATGGGATGGGCGGGCGCGCCGGTTTTTCCGCTAAAGAAATCCCAAAAGTCGCCATCGTAATGGATACCCAGGGCAATGGCCTTGCCGGAGTCGATGGCGCTGCCGCCGCCCACACAAAGCACAAAATCAATACTTTCGCGCCTGCACAGCTCAATACCTTCGTACACCAACCCGCTGCGGGGATTGGGTACCGCGCCGCCCAGGGTGAAGTAGGGGATTGAAACTGCGTCCAGGGAACTGAGCACGCGGCCCAGCAACCCGCTGCGCTCTACCGAGCCGCCGCCGTAATGTACCAGCACGCGGGTTCCTCCGTGTTTGCGCACGCATTCGCCGGTTTGGCTCTCGGTATCGCGACCGAACAGGAACTCGGTGGGGCTGCAAAATTGAAAGTTAAGCATACTATTCCTCCTCGTTTTTGTTTTTATATCATTCACTATACCGTTCACTGCCGCACAATGCAATTCTTTTATTTGAAGGTATTGACACCAATAAGAAACCATGCGAAAATAGGAATGCTTACTGGCAAGGGGAGGATGTATATGACCACGGTACGGTTCAGCCGCCAGCGGGAGGCTATCTTGTTGGCATTGCGTGCCCGTTGGGATCATCCCACGGCGGAAACGCTGTATCATGTGTTGCGGGAAACCCATCCCAACATCAGTCTGGGCACGATCTACCGCAACCTGGCTTTGCTGGAGCAAATGGGGGAGATCACACGCTTGCCTGGGCAAGATAGCCCGGATCGGTTTGACGGTAACACCACCGCCCACGATCATCTGCATTGCCGGGCGTGTAGCGCCATGGATGATCTGCCGGACATGGGCGCCATCGTTGATTTGGCGGTGGCGCAAGAGATGGCTGCGCGCCAGCGTGTGGCGGTGGAAGGCTATCGGATTGTGTTCGAGGGCTTATGCAAGGCCTGCGCAACAAAAGGATGAAAGGGAGGTAATCAACATGGAGCTTAAGGGAAGTAGGACAGCGGCGAATCTTCTGGCGGCGTTTGCCGGGGAATCCCAGGCGCGCAACAAGTACACATATTTTGCTTCTGCGGCTAAAAAAGAAGGCTTTGAGCAGATCAGCCACTTGTTTACCGAAACCGCCGATAACGAAAAAGAGCATGCCAAGATGTGGTTTAAGGAGCTGGGGCTGTTGGGCGATACGGCCCGCAACCTGAAGGAAGCCGCCGCCGGCGAACACGACGAATGGGCCGGCATGTACCCCGAATTTGCCAAAGTGGCCAAAGAAGAAGGTTTCACCCGTATCGCCGAGTTGTTTGAGATGGTGGCTGCCATCGAAAAACATCACGAGGAGCGCTATCTAAAGCTGCTGCAAAACATCAACGATGGCAAGGTGTTTGCCAAATGTGAGCAGGTGATGTGGATATGCCGCAACTGCGGCCATCTGCATAGCGGCGAAACCGCGCCGGAAACGTGCCCGGTTTGCGCCCATCCGAAGGCCTATTTTGAGGTGCAGGGAAATAATTATTGATTACATAAAAAAGCGGCTCGCACAACGCGGGCCGCTTTTTTCAGGCGTTGGGGTTTGCCCGGATGAATGTGGCCGGGCCGGCCTCGTCGTCCAAATGCCAGGTTTCGGTTAGTTTGGGTACGTCGGCTAACAATTGTTTGGTATACCGGTGCTGTGGGTTGAGGATCACCTGATCCGCCGCGCCCTGCTCCACGATCTTGCCCTTTTCCATGATCAGCAGCTTGTCGGACACGTAGTAGGCCAGCCCCAAATCGTGGGTGATAAACACAATGGTCATGCCTTCCTCTTCGCGCAGTTTCATCAGCATGTCCAGTATGGTGGCCCGTGAGCAGGCGTCGATCATGGAGGTGGGTTCGTCGGCCAGCAGAATCTTTGGGCGCAGCAAAAAGATGCGGGCGATCATCAGGCGCTGCATTTGGCCGCCCGACAGCTCAAAGGGGTACTTGTTGGTGAGCTCCGCATACTTTAGGTTCACAAACTCGCAGGCTTCGGTGATCATACGCAGTTTTTCTTCTTTGGGCAGTTTGCGCCCGCCCCGCATGTTGATGCAGTCCAGCAGCACCGTGTCGATCTTATTGAATATGTTGTAGGCGGAAAAGGGGTCTTGAAAAATGGCCTGTATGCCCTTCCAATACTCCTTTTTTTGTTTGCGGGTGCGGATGTCCCGTTTGTTGCCCATAAAGAAGATGTCGCCGTCGGTTACCGAGGTAAGGCCCAGCAGCATCTTGATCAGCGTGGTTTTCCCGCTGCCGGATTCCCCTACGATGGAGATCAGCTCCCCCGGGTAAAAGGCAAAGTCTACATGATCCACAGCCACGGTTTTGTTGGCCCCGGCGCCAAATATCTTGGTTACGCCGGTTCCGCTCATGCACGGCGTCCGGTCTGTGTTATTGTTTACGATTTGTTCACTCACGTCCGTACGCCTCCCTTAACTCAACTTCCGGCAAAATGCAGCGATAGTTCCGTGCGTTATCCAGCTCCAAAAAGCGTATGGACGACGATTGGCACATGGGCTGCGCGTACTTGCAGCGGGCAGCAAAACGGCAGCCTTCGGGCGGGCTCTTGAGGTTGGGCGGCGTGCCGGGGATGGCGGCCAGCTTGATTTCCCTGGTGCCGGCCTCGGGCACGATGATGGACTCCATCAGCCCCTTTGAATAGGGGTGCAATGGGTCAAACACCATCTCTTTGGCCGTGCCTCTTTCTACAAATTGCCCAGCGTACATCACCGCGATGTCGTCGGTTACGTTGTATAGCAGGGGCAGCTCGTGGGTGATAAAGATCATACACTTGATGTAGCCCATCTCCATCAGGTCGCGCAGCATTCGGATCACCATCTTTTGGCTGGAGACGTCCAGCGCGGAAGAGGGTTCGTCGGCGATCAGCACCTTGGGCGAAAGGATGGTAGAGATGGCGATGACCGTACGTTGCTTCATGCCGCCGGACAGTTCCACCGCGTGTTTTTGCAGCACATCCGGTGATAAATTTAGGATCTCAAAACGTTGCCGGGCCAGGTCGTAGATGTCCTTTTTGCTGGCCTTTGGATCGTGAGCTTGGATCACGTCTTCCACAAACCGGATGATCCGCTGCGTGGGGTTCAGCGCGTTCATCGCCGCTTGCGGGATGTAGGCGATTTCCGTGCCCAGCACTTTAAGGCGCACATCGTCGGGCGCCATTTGGGAGATGTTGCGCCCGTTGATGATGATATCGCCGCTCATGTAGTGCAGCGGCGGGAAGTAGTACCCCATCAGGCTCAGCGCCAGGGTGGACTTTCCGCAGCCCGATTCGCCCGCGATGCCCAGGGATTTCCCCTCTTCCAAGGTGAAAGATACGTTGTCCACCGCGTACACGCCTTCATTAAACCTAGTAATGTACTTGGTGGTGAGCCCTCTTACGTCCAATATCACGTTTCCCATAGGATTCAACTCCCCCCTTAACTTCTCAGCTGCGGATTAAACACTTGATCCAGGCCGGTGTTCATCAGGTTCAGCGAGAAGGAGATTAGGGCGATGGTCAATATGACCGGGTAATACGCCCACCATGCGCCGTTTAGGTGCGCCGTGTACTTCATGGCCCAGTTCATCATCAGGCCCAGTGTAAATATTTCCGTTGTTTTGGGCCCCAGGCCAAGCATCGACAGCGACGCTTCCGCCAGGATGGCCGTGGAGATCTGCAGGATAAACGCCATCACCACGTAGGAGGCGATGTAGGGCAGGATATCCGTTAAAATGATGCGGGGCAGGGAATGGCCGCTCAGTTTGCTTAAATTCACATGGTCGCGGTTGCGCAGGGAGATAACTTGAGAGCGAACCGAACGCGCTGTCCACACCCATGCGGTTAGGCCGATGACGATAGCCACGGTGGTGGCGCTGCGCTCCTCCTGCCCGATGCTGTACGAAATGAGTATCAGCAGGATAAAGCCAGGTATCACGGTAAACAGATTAATAAAGAACATCAGGAAATCGTCTACCCAGCCGCCGACGTACCCCGATATCAGGCCCAGCAACAGGCCGATGAAGGTAGCGATGGTGCCCGCAATCAGGCCCATCAGCAAGGAGGTGGCTGTGGCGGAAACCAACTGTCTGAGCACATCGCGTCCAAAATTGTCGGTACCCAGCGGCAAGACGCGTACATTTACTACATCCTGAAGGTTGACATAGTCGGAATCTTTCACCACAAGCAACTCTTCAATCTCGCCGGTTTCCGGGTTGGGGCGCAGAATAGTTAGGTCTTCGCTGTTAAACAGGCCGTTGAGCTTACGGTCCAGGCGCACATAAGCGTTGTGCCTGGCGCGGATCATGCCATCAATGCGCAAATCAGGGTCGTAATTCCTCCACCAAAGCTCCAGCAGGGCGCGGGTGTCTTCGATATCAATTGTTTCCTCGTCTATGCCGTAGAGGACCAGCCAATCCTTCATGTCAACGCGGTCTTGGGGCAGGAGCTTGGCCGCGATGCGGTTGGCGGCGCTGTCGGCCAGCTTTAGGGTATAGATGCGTGGGGCATCCACGCTGTCGTACAGGGAAACATAGGTGCCGGGCTTAAAAAAGGTACCCAGGCCGATCATCTCCAGCGGGTCGCCCGGATTAAAGATTGGGTACGAAAAGATGATCACCAGCAGCAAGAAAAAGGTACAAAACCCAATCATAAACCTGGGCGAGCGGAGGACTTGACGCAGTGTTGTTTTCATATTCTTCCGCCCCCTAATCTATCAAAGCGGCCTTGACCCTGGGGTCAATGATGCCGTAAATGATGTCCAAAATAAACACGATCACCAGAACCATCAACGTAATGATGAGGGTTGTGGCCGAAATCAGCGGGTAATCGTTTTGATTGATGGCCGCCAGCATGGTGGAACCCAGGCCGGGATAGGAGAAGATGATCTCCGCCACCAGCGCGCCGCCGATCATGGTGCCAATCGAAAGGGCAAGGCCGGTGACCTGGGGCAGCATGGCGTTGCGGAACACGTACCCAACGATCTTACGATCCTTAATGCCCATGTAGCGGCTGTACTTTACATAGTCCGCATTTAGTTCGTAGATGGACATGGAACGCATGCCGATGGCTTGCCCTCCAATAGAAATCAGCACGATGGACCAGAACGGCAGGTGATAGTGCCTGATGATGGAGGCAAAAAACCGCAAGCTTACCGAAGGCAGCATGGTATGGGGGTATCCGCCGCCCACCGGCAACCATTGCAGGTTGATGGCAAAGATGGATAACAAGATGATGGCCATGCCAAAGGCGGGAATACTGCCCACAAAAAGCATGGTGGGCAACACCACTTTGTCAAAGCCCTTCCTGACATAGGCGGCGATGGCGCCCAAAATATTGCCGATGATCCAGCCCGTAAGGATGGCGGGCAATTGAAGGCCGATGGTCCATGGGAGCGCGTTTACAAGAATATCGGAAACGGTGCGCGGGTACTCCACAAAGGAGCGCCCGAATTCGCCCCGCAAAAGGTTACCTACATAAATAAAAAACTGTTGATGAAGCGGCTGGTTGATGCCAAATTCCTCTACGTAGTGATCCAAAACCCGCTTTACGGCCCCGGCATCGGTCATACCCCGTGCCAGCTGCGCCATGATGGAACTTACCGGGTCGCCGGGCATTAGGCGTGGCAGTATAAAGTTGAGCAGCACAGCGCAAAAAAGCGTAATCACAAACCACAGCGCTTTTTTGCCAAGGTATTTGCGAAGGGCTTTGTTCAAAAGTGATCCCCCCCTTAAAGATGAAGGAAAGGGCGGCCATGCTTCCTCCAGATGGTTGAAACATGGCCGCCCCTTGGGTTATGTGATTACTCGCCTACCAGCCTGATGTTGTACAGGTCGGCAATGGCGTAACCGCTCACGCAGTTAAACGGCGGTACATTGCGGCCGTCGCCATCCTCGGTGAAGCCGGTCCATACGGACTCGTTCACGGCGTGGAATTTGTCGGGGCGATACATAGCCGAGAAGGAGGGCACCTCGGTGAGGTAGATCTTTACGATCTCGGTGTACAGATCCATGAGGGCGGCAGGGTCGGTCTCCAACGGGATGGCCTTGATGATCTCGTCGGCCCGCTCGTTGGTGTACTGGCCCCAGTTGCCCGACCAGTTGTTGGGCATGCCAACCCACTCGGAGCTCAACAGGTTACGGATGCGGCCCCAGGGCTCGGAGGGAGCGGTGGAGTTGGTCCACATCATAAAGATGTCAAACTCTACGCTGTCGGGATTGATAACCACTTGATCGTAGAAGGCGGACTCCTGCGGGAACTGAGAGGTGATCTCAATGCCGATCTTGGCGCCGGCGGCGGCCACGATTTCGATGGTGGCTTCCCAGTCAGACCAGCCGAAGGGGCAATGGGCTGTGAGGGAGATCTTTTCGCCGTTGAAGGTACGCCAGCCGTCGGCATCCCGCTCAAAGCCAGCTTCGTCCAGCAGCGCATTGGCGGCGTCGATATCGTTGCCAACCCATTGCAGCGCAACGATTTCCGGATCATCCCTGTGGTACAGGGCCTGCTCGCCGGGGGTGGGGTTCATTAGGGAGCGCGGCACTTGCTCGAAGGTGGGGCTCTGGCCGGTCATGGCGTTCTGGTTGATGGCATCGTAGTCCACCGCCCAGGCGATGGCCTGACGCAGGGCGCGCTCGCGCATGATTTCCACGTTCTGGTTAAAGAAAATGGTGGGCATGTTAACGCACAGGCCGTAGGGCGGCTCATCCATAAAGGTGGAGATGGGCAGGCCTTCTGCTTCCCACAGCAGATGGATGTTGTCGATAAAGGCTTGGCTTACGTCAATCTCACCGGCCACCAGGGCATTCTTGATTCCGGCGTTGTCGGCGTAAATCATGGCCACAAGGTACTTGGGTACGGGCAGCTGGCCCCACATGGAATCATCCTGGCCCCAGTAGTTGTCATCGCGGACCAGAACGATGCGGGTGTCGTCGGTAAAATACTTGGTGTAGGGGCCCGACCACATGATGTCATCGCCGGGATCGATGTTCACAGCCGCGGGATCGCCACCGGTGCGCTCCATCAGCGCCTCAAGCCAAGCTTTTTGCAGAATGTACTGCTGGCTGATGAACTGGGTTACCATCAGCGAGTTGGCGGGCTGGCCGTCTACCAGGGTGGCTTGCACTTCAACGGTTTCTTCATCTAAGGCGACCACGTCGGCCACGAACGGCGTCCAGTTGGCATTTGCCTGGGGGGTGGAGAATCCGGCCTGCCAGGTGGCGGCGGCGTCGTGGGCGGTGACCTTGGTTCCGTCGGCCCACATGGCGGCGGGTTTGATTTTGTAGACGATGCCGGTGCGCTCTTCATTCCAGGCGAAGTCGCCGTCGGCCAGCAGCGGGTACAATTGGCCGTCCATAGCGTTGTACATGTACGGGGTTTCGAACATCATGGTGCGTGAGCCGCCGCCATTTTGATCGTTGGCCCAGTTGCTGGCATTGCCCATCAGCGGGCTCCAGCCGGCCGCCGGGCTCCATGCCAGGCCACCAAAATACAACGTTTCGTTGCGGGGCAGTTCGGTGACCATGTCACCGGCGCTGGCCAGGCCGATCGGCAGTACCAAACACAGCGTCAGAAGTAAGGCGATCCATTTGGTCTTCATTCTTTTCCCTCCTGCGATTTATTGTGGATGGGATCATCATGAAACAAAAATAGAAACGTCTTGAATTTAAAACGTTTTCCGAGATCCTCATGATCCCATCACTAATTATACAAATTATAGCGTTTGGACAAACACTCTTCATATAACCAAATATAATAACCGCTTGATGGTTATAGAATCGCGAACCATGATACGGTTACAATGCCTGTGTGCGTGGGAGGTGCAAAGATTGTTTCAGATCCAAAAAGGCAAACCGGAAGCCAATGTTCCCCGTACCATTCGTTTTACGGAGCCGCTTTTTGAGGAGTTAAACGAAACCGCCGCAATGCATGAGGTGTCGTTTAACGCCCTTGTTTTACAGTGTTGCAGGTATGCGCTGGATCAAATGGCAAAGGCAACCGATATAATAGAAAAATGAAAGGGGCGTGCCTGCTATGCGGGTTACCAAACGACCGGGTGCATCCATAACGAAAGGGGTTGATGCCAAAAAGAAATAGGAGTGAACATATGGCCAATACAAATACGAATACAAACACATTAGATATGACCCAGGGGCGGCCCGCCGGCCTGCTGGTGCGGTTTGCGGTACCCCTGTTGCTTTGCAGTATGCTGCAAGCGTTTTATTCCCTGGTGGACAGTTTGGTGGTGGGGCGGCTGTTGGGTGTGGACGCCTTTGCCGCCATCGGCGCATCTTGGTTTACGTATTGGTTGCTGCTCAGCACAATTATGGGCCTTTCACACGGCTTTGGCACGGTGTTTGCCCAGCGTTTTGGGGCAAAAAACCTGCCTGGGCTGCGCAAAGCCTTTGCCACCGC
>Ga0123356_10003259_pt1 | contig 17041 bp, 13 predicted proteins | sample TergutEmb28metaG_2_FD_92546 | JGI IMG/M metagenome (GOLD analysis project Ga0123356, IMG submission 92546) | Embiratermes neotenicus P3 segment gut microbial communities from Petit-Saut dam, French Guiana - Emb289 P3 | ecosystem: Host-associated > Arthropoda: Insects > Digestive system > Gut ...
ACTCAGCCCACCAGGCTTGGCTTGTACCCCTATTGATCCACTACTTACGCGTAGACTCTCTGAAATTCCGCTTGCCCGGGGGAATCTAACTTCTCGACATCACGGAACTTTGCGGCGCGACCGATGTGCTCGAACGCCCGGGTTCGGGCTGCGAGCAAATCCTGGCGTGTGCACCCAAGGAGGATCGCACACTCGTGGTTCGAGTAGCCTTCGAGAACCGACAAAACGAAGACAAAACGGTCAAAGGGCCGCAGTTCGAGAACCGCTGCAATCTCGGGTTTTTCACCGCCGGCTCCTTCGCTGGCAGACAAATGCCCGGTATTCTCGTCGGGGGGGCGCGGATTAACCGCTCGCAGGGCGTTTTGAACAATCACGCGCCGTGCCCAGGAGCGCGCCCATTCCTTGAAGACGGTATTTCGATTGGTTGCATCCTCGAAGCCAGCGACAAACGACTGTTGGGCCTTTTCGTGGTCGCCCGTGAGCAGCAACGCGAGCAGGTACAAACTATTCATGTCCTCGTCGAATATCCGGCAGAAGTCTCGCGCGTTCGCGTATTCCGCTGCCCTCGTGTTTCGCTTTTCAGTGGCCTCGAGCATCTTCGCCTCCATTAGACTTGTTCGTGCTGTCGTCATTCAGCAGCATGTTGCGCAATCGGTTGCCGCTTTTGCGAGCGAGCTGTTTGAGTATGTGTTTGTTCAGGACGCCGCTACAGGTGAACTTCGCGCCGCTTTTGATCAGCTCCAAAAGCGTGTTCTCTCCCTCCGGGCTGATAAGGGTCACGTTTCTCAGGTCAATCCCAAGATTGCGTCCTTGCAGATCATGACTCGCGTTCTCCCAGGCTTTCTTGAGTTCGCTTGTCCAAGGTTCGGCCAGCTTGCCCTCAACCTGCAATGTGCGTTTCGACGCTGTATCGGTGATAGAAATTCTAACCATGCGGCTTGCCCCAGATTAAGAGAGGTAAGCAATCGGCCGACCAAGGGCATATCGTCTGAATTCACTCTAAATCATTGATTCCAAACGGGCGCCGGAAGGCGAGTGTGACGAGTGTCGAAAGGTGTCGAAGACAAATCGACACTGCCACCCGGATCGCAGACAAGGCGGATAGGACCGGCACGACTCAAGCGGGTGCAGCGGAGATCAGATTGCCCTTCGCGGATCGATTCCCAGCTTCTTCATGCGCGAGATGAGAGTTGTGCGTTTCAAGCCCATCCGAGTGGCCGCTCCCCGAGGACCGGCTACGCGGCCTTTGGTCTCTTGCAGGACGCGTAGAATCTCATTGCGTTCGGCGGTTTCGCGCGTTGCCATGACCGGAGTGGTGCGGCCGCTATGGTTGAGCTCTCCGGCGGGAACCTGCAATGCGGTGCCGTGGGTGAGAATTACGGAGCGCTCGATCAGGTTCTCCAACTCGCGAATGTTGCCCGGCCACGACCAGCTCGAAAGCCTCTTCAGAGCGGCGGCGGGGATCGACTCGATCTGCTTCTCCATGCGGCGCGCATATTTCTGAGTAAAGTAGCGGACCAGCAGAGGAATATCCTCCGGGCGCTCGCGCAATGGGGGAATGCGAATGGGAAAGATGTTCAGGCGGTAGTACAAATCGTTGCGGAACTCGCGATCCTCCACCATCTTCTCAAGATTACGATTGGTCGCGGCTACCAGGCGTACGTCGACCTTCTTGGTAACGGTGCTCCCCAGCCGCTCGAACTCGCGCTCCTGCAGCGCCCGCAGCAACTTAGGCTGGATGTCAATGGGAATATCTCCCACCTCGTCGAGGAAGAGCGTGCCTCGATCGGCCAGTTCGAGGCGGCCGATTTTTTGCGAAATCGCGCCGGTGAACGCTCCGCGCTCGTGTCCAAAGAGTTCACTTTCGAGCAAACCCGTGGGGATGGCGGCGCAGTTCAGCTTCACCAGGGTGCGGTCCTTGCGTCGGCTGCGATCATGGATGGCGCGGGCGATCAGTTCCTTCCCGGTGCCGGTTTCGCCCAGCAGCAAAACCGTCGAGTCGCTCGGAGCCACGGTGTCGACCAGTTTGAGAACGTGGCGCAAGGCCGAGCTCTGGCCAATGATTCCTTCAAAGTCGAGCTCGCCGCGAATTTCATCTTCCAAATACAATTTTTCCTGCGCAAGCTTGTCTTTCAGTTCGGCGATTTCCCCGTAGGCGAGGGCGTTCTCGAGCGCAATCGCCACCTGCTTTGCCAGCTGGGAAAAAAATGTTACTTCCCTGGCGTCGAAGGCGTCGGCTTGGTGCCTGGCTACAACCAAAACACCAAGAATCCGATCCCGGCTGGTTAGAGCGACGTCGCAGAATGAATTGACCCCCTCGGCAACCGCCTTGGCGTACATTTCCGGGGGAAGCTCGGATGGGTCAAGCCGGTTCACGACCATGGGCTGGCCGCTGCGGAAGGTCTGACCCGGCATCGTATTCTGAATGGGAATCGTGATCTGTTCTCGGAAGAAGCCGCGGCTGTTCGGAAAGTCAAGGGCGTGAACGCGCAAGTGCTCGCCATCGGGCTCCGGCAACATAATTGCCGCGGCATCACAGTGCATCACCTGGCGGACGTTTCCCGATATGGCCCGAAGCAGCTCGTGAAAATTCAGATTGGATACGACCTGGTTCGTCAGATCGAGGATGAGCTTCAGCCGGCCCTCGGCCTGCTCGGAGAGACGAAGATTGGCTGCGGCATCGATGGCGAGCGCAAGCTGGTCGGCGGCGAGGCGAAGGAAGCGGACGTCATCCTCGAGATAGGCGTTGCCAAGCGCACTGCCGACCTCGAGAACGCCCAGCCGGCGATTCCCGCGCGAGAGCGGCAGCGTGCAGGTGGATGCGATACCCAGCTGGGCGACGAGAGAAGCGTGCCGGGGAAACTGCCTATCTTCACTGCGATCGCGGTTGAGGAGCCAGTCGGGCGTGACCAGGGCCTGCTGATGTTCGTACACCCACCTGATCGCTGTGGCCCCGGAAGCCGCATCCGGGAAGGCTATCGGCTGCCTTCTACCATTTGCATAGATGAGATGCCATCCGATGGCATCGGTGTCGTGCTCAAAGGCAACGATCTGGAGGTAGTCGAACGGGATGACTGAATGGAGCTCTTTGACCAGCAGGTCTGCGGCGTCATCACAGTCCCCGCAACTGGCTAAGGCGTTGGCGGCGCGAATGAGTGCTTCATAACGCTCCGTGGATTCTAATTCTGTCGCCGGTGCCGCGCCCATTTCCTTCCGCCCGCCGGCGCGCGCCGAGTGGCGCACGCGTAGAAATTATTTCAAGCAGCCAATTGACCTGGAAGCTCTCCTAATGTGATGTGCCAGCCGGGAGGAAGATTCCACAAAACTGTCGCAATTCTTCGGCAATTGTCGAAAGCCTTGTCGAAGTGCTCGGCAATTCTGGTGCGCCCCTTGCAACCCTCCAGCCGTAAACCCCCGCCTTCGAGGAACTTCGCTTACGCGCCGGACACGTATCGCGGTTTGGCCAGGGACATGCCTATAGTCCGGTCAAGAACGCGGACCAACGCGTGTCCAGCGTTGCGCCGCATGAACCTGAATGTCCAAATCAAAATCGGAGGAGTTCGAATGCGTCATACAGCATTAATCGCTACCAGTGTGGTTCTCTTGTTGTCTTTGGCTGCAGCTGCCCAAGAAGTGCGTCACGAAATCGGCCTGCAGGGAACAGGTTTCTTCACCAAGGACTCGACCGGCGACGGCACGACCCAGCGTGGCACCGAGACCGGTGGGTTGCTGATCAGCTATCGGTATCACTTCAATCGCTGGCTGGCTGCTGAAGGCGTGTACGGCTATGACCGCAACACGCAGCAATACTTCGGTTCTGCAGGATTGTCGCGGGTGCAGGCCAACGTGCACCAGGCCACGGGCGGATTTGTGGTCAGCCTGCCCGCATCCGCGAGGTTCAGGCTGAGTCCGTACCTGCTTGCCGAAGGCGGGGCACTGGTGTTTGATCCGACGGGCAACAGCCTCGGTTCGATTCCGGGAGCCGGACGGCAAGCGGTGGGCGTATTCGCCTACGGCGGAGGAGTCGATTATCCGGTCGTAAGGCATGTTTCATTGCGGGCTGAGTATCGCGGCTTGGTGTACAACGCGCCTGATTTCGGGCTCGCCAGTCTGCATACGGACAGGATCACGCACACCGCGCAGCCATCGGCTGGAATCGTCTTCCGATTCTGACGGTTGGGAACCGGCGGGCTGCCCAACAGCCCGCCCGGTCTCATCCCAGGGCTAATTCTTTGGCTCGCTGGGCGGCCTTGACCACGGCTTTGATCAAGGTCACGCGGAGCTTACCTTCTTCGAGCTCCATGATGCCGTCGATGGTGCAGCCGGCGGGCGTGGTCACTGCGTCTTTGAGCAACGCGGGGTGATCGCCGGTTTCAAGAACAACGGTTGCCGCGCCGAGCGCGGTTTGAGCTGCGAGAAGGGTCGCGATATCGCGGGGCAGCCCAACTTTGACTCCGGCTTCGGCGAGCGACTCGAGAATGATGTAAATGTAAGCGGGGCCGCTGGCGGAGAGGCCGGTGACGGCGTCCATGTGTTTTTCGTCCACCACGACGGTCCGGCCGACGGCGTTGAACAGCGCGGCTGCTGCTTCGATGTGCTCAGCCTTGGCGTACTGACCTGTCGAGAGCGCGGTCATCCCTTGGCCGAGAACGCAGGGAGTGTTGGGCATGGCGCGGACAACGGGAACGCCTTCTCCGAGAGCGTTTTCGATCTGCGACGTGGGCACGGAGGCGGCGACTGAGATGATGAGTTGATGGCTCGAGACTTTATGGCTGATGTCCTTCATTAATTCCAGCACCACTTGCGGTTTCACGCACACCAGAAGCAGGTCGGCGCCCTCAACCGCGGCGGCGTTGTCGGTGATGACTTTGACCCCGAGTTTTTGAGAAAGGTCGCGGGCGCGAGACTCGTGCGCCACCGTTGCCCGTACGCGCTCGGGCGAGATCCGGTGCTTTTCGACCAGAGCCCGGACGAGGATGCTTCCCAGCTTCCCCGCCCCGAGCACAGCGATGCGGCTCTGGGAAAAATCTTTTGCCATTTTTGCCTCCGATTCAGCCCACGCTTCCCCGGGTAGGGCTCTTCCCGATTCGCTCGCGGCACGCTCTGAATGTGAAATGAAGCTCGAAGATAACACACAACAGGGAGCCAGACCGGCGGGCGGGGGACACGGAGCCGCTGTGGCGCCGAGGTTTGAAGGGCGGAGCATAAAGTTCATCCAACAGCCGTGGGTACGGCCCTTTTCGCCCATTCTGGCGCACAACGAGCGTGGTGATCGCGAACAACCAAGCGGGAGAGCGATTAGACTGTTTGACTTATGGATTGGCAGGCATTTTGGCTCACCATTCGCCTGGCGGCAGTAGTGACGGGGTTGCTCGTGGTGCTCGGATTTCCCCTGGCTTACTGGATTGCATTTTCAAGCTGGCGTTGGAAATTTCTGGCGGAAGCGGTTGTAGCGTTGCCCATTGTTCTGCCTCCGACGGTGCTGGGATTTTACGTGCTGTTGGCGCTTGGCGAGCGGAGTCCGATTGGAAGATGGTGGCACTCGATCACCGGGCACACGCTGGCGTTTACCTTTGAAGGCCTGGTGATCGGGTCGGTGCTCTACAGCCTGCCATTTTCCGTGCAGCCGTTTGCGGCGGCATTTTCAGCCGTGGATTCGCGGCTGCTCAGTGCATCGGCGGTGCTGGGCGCGACGAGATTCGAGACCTTCTGGCGCGTGATCGTGCCGTTGTCTTTCTCCGGGCTGGTCACCGGGATCGCGCTGACCTTCGCGCACACCATCGGAGAGTTCGGGGTCGTGCTGATGGTGGGAGGCAATATCCCCGGGGTGACGCGAACGCTCTCGATCAACATCTATGACAAGGTACAGGATCTGGATTATGCGGGCGCGAGCACGACCGCGCTGGTGCTGGTGCTGATGGCATTTGCGCTGCTTTCGGTGGTGTATTCGACGAATCGGAGCATTTGGAAGGTATGGATACGACCCTAAATCCTGCGCAGGCACAGACTTTCCGAGATAGGGCCGGAGGGGCTGGGCTTGAAGTGCGGGTGCGCCGGAGCATTTCGGGCGAAAATGGCGCCTTTCAACTGGAGGTCGAGTTTGCCGTGCCGGAAGGGATTACGATCCTGTTTGGCCCCTCGGGAGCAGGGAAAACGACGCTGCTCGACCTGATCGCGGGACTGAGGAATCCGGATCAGGGGAGGATTGTGGTCGGGAACCGGACGTTATTCGATCGCGGCATCAATTTGCCGGCGCGCGCGCGAGAGATTGGATATGTCTTCCAGGATCTGGCTTTATTTCCCCATCTAACGGTCGCGGCCAACATCGGCTACGGTTTGGCTCGATTGTATGGCGAGGAGCGCAGTGGGCGCATCAGCGGTTCGCTCGAGGCTTTGGGAATCACGCACCTGGCGCAACGGCGGCCGGGAGAGCTTTCGGGTGGAGAACGGCAGCGGGTGGCTCTGGCTCGTGCGCTGGTGACCGAGCCTGCGGTCCTGTTGCTGGACGAGCCCCTGGCCGCCCTCGACTTGCCGACCAGGATGAAAATCGCCGATGATCTGCGGCGGTCGATTCAGGCCAGACCAATTCCTGTGTTATATGTCACGCACAGCCGCGACGAGGTGTTCATGCTGGGTGAGAGAATCTTGATACTCGAGCGGGGACGGATCACTGCCGAGGGAACGCCGCATCAGGTGATGTCGGCGCCGCGAAGCGAAACGGTGGCGGAGCTTGCCGGGCTGGAGAACGTCTTCGACGTGCGGGTGACCTCGATCCATGAAAACCAGGGAACGATGACGTGTCTGGTCCTGGGAGCTTCGGACGCCGAACCCCGCTCGCTCATGGGGGCGGTCGGGAGGCCCGAAGGCCTGAACCTCCCGGGAGATGCTTCGCGCAGGGTTGAAATCGAGACCCCCCTGGTGCGGGCCGAGGTTGGATCGCATCTCCGGGCTGGGATCAGCGCCGGGGATATTTTGCTGGCGACCTCCGCGCCGGTCGGGCTGAGCGCGCGGAATATTCTGGATGGTAGGCTGATCTCGCTTGAGCAGCGCGACACGATTGTCATCGCGCGCGTGGACTGCGGAGTTGAACTGGTGGCGCATCTCACCATGGCGTCGCGCGATGCGCTCGAGCTTCGGCCGGGGCGGCAGGTCTGGTTGATTGTGAAGACGCACTCGTGTCATTTGATGGGGTGAGTCGACCGCCGTTAGAGCCGGAAGCAGGCAGAGCCAGGACACCAGCACCGGCGCGCATGCCTGGTACCCCGAAATTGGCCTGGCCCTGGGTTGACGCTTCCTCAAATCTCTCAAGCTCAACAATTCCGACCCATTGACCGCGGAGGCGATCGACATAGACGAGGTTTCCGCTCAGGATGGAGGCGGCGGCCTCGGGTGGGAGATCAACGTGGAAATCAAAATAGCGGGTCTTCCATTCCTGCCACGGTCTCCAGTGATCAAGCCATGAAGGCGGCGGCTGATATTTGGTGGAGAACACCAGAGCAATGTCAAAACGCGATCGGGCGTCGGCGGCGGACAGGAGTTGCTCGGCGGAGAAGTCGTCGATACGCACGACCGGAACCGGCTTTTCTACGTAGCCGAGATAGGGCCGCGTGAGTTCGTCGCTTGCCGGCCAGGCGGTGAGCACCCGGGCGCCCGGATATCGCTGGGTAAGGAAGGCTTCAGCGCGCTGATGCAGGAGAATGTAATCACGGTAGGCTAGGTTGTCTTCGAGAGAAAATCCGTAGGGAGGATTGATGAAGAGCGCGGAGATGAATGCCAGGGCTACGACCGCGAGGACGGCCTTCGACGCGCGAAGGCGTCGCCAGATGGTGGAGACTGAGATCAGAATGACGAGCGGGGTAACTGGAAGCATGTAGCGGGCGAGAACGGCCCCCCCTATGATTGAGAACGCGATGAGGAAGACGAGGATGATCGCAAGAAAGGTTAACTGGATGGGCACCGCGATGCGGGGGCGTTCAACGTCCGCATCCTGGATGGGGCGAAAGCTCATGGCGACGGCCAGAGCGAGGGTGAGGACGTAGAGATCGAGATAGCCGACAGCCTGCCAGGCTCTGAGGAGCAGGGCCAGAAAAATGCGCCAGGGGTGCAGCGTAGACTGCACGTTGTAGCGGAAGAATTCGGGGTTGCCGAAGACGCGTCCCGTCCGGGCCCAGTGGTAGGTGTACCAGAGCGCGAGCGAAAGGATGGGGATGATAAGTGGCTCCCATGGGCGCGCAGAAAAAAAACCGGGCTCCCCGCCGGCCAAAGCCGGTTGCGGCTCACGGCGGGGTCGGGCGGCTGGCAGGTCTCTGCGATCGCCATCGTCCTCGGTGGCAAACTGATGATTTCTCGCCCCACTCTCGGCTAAAGCTGGGGAGCGCCTGGGCAAATGGAAGCGGCCTAACAGCGCGGTCGCCGCCTGCAGCAAGAGGAGCGTAATCGGGACCAGAATTGCGGTTTCTTTGGAGAGGGCAGCGAGAGAAAAAAAGATTGCGGCGGACCACATTTCGACCGGCGCGGCTACCCGCGTCCTCCTCAACTGGGGAGAATGCGCGGGAGAGAGCGAGCGCCGCTTCATGCCGGTGTTTTGAGCCTTCTGACTCCGCAAATACGCGTCCAGACCCCAGAAGATGAAACCGGTGGCGGGAAGGTCGATCTGGGCGAGAGAGCTCTGGGTGAAGAAAACCGGATAGATCGCGACCAAGAGCGTGCTCGCAATTGCGACCGCATTGTTGGCTACGGTGCGGCAGAGACGAAAAAATCCCAGCAGAGAAAATGCAGCGATGAGCAGCAGCGCGCAACGAGTCACCAGCCGAGACTGGCCGAAGACTTTCCAGAAGAGGGCGAGCCATGCCATCACCAGTGGAGGATGGGCGTTTGAGGGCGTCGAGTGTGGAATCAGAGAGCCGGCGAAGAGGTCGCGGGCGGCGGGAATGTAGTAGCCGGCTTCGTCCCAAAAATAAGGAAGGCGAATCAGCGGCAGGTGCACCGCGATGAGAACTACCGCGAAAAAAAACCATAGGACGGCGGTTCGTCCGGGACCGAATTGTGAGTTGCCCGGCAGAGTTCAGTGCACCGGACCGGCCGTGTGCACACGCGGGTCGAGTTTGATCTCGCCGAACGTGCTCTCATAATTGGTGATGTTCTGGTGGAGGATGGCCTCGAGCGCTTTGGCCTGCTGCGGGCTGAGGTAAATTCCTTGAAAGTTTCGGACTTCAACCTGATTTTCACCAGGCTGCTGCATGGTTCCGAAAACCAGAAAGAAATCCCAGACGCTGACGCGTACTTGCACGCTGTTGGCGTAAGACTCACGATAGTCGGGTGTATTCACGAGCTGAACGGACGGCTGCGCGGGAGTAATCATAAGCATGACAGTTTAAAGGGAAGTCAGCAGAAAGAGAAATGTTTCCTCGCGGGTGACTCTCGGGAACCACCATGGGTGCCCTAAGCTTGCAGGCATGACATCCGCCCCAGCCAACCGGTTAGGAACGTGCCAAGAGTCAAAATCCGGGATTAGCTCCCTAAGCTCCCCGAAGAGCCGAAGAGCCTGGCGGTCGACGAATGGGCGGCCCTCCTGTTCACATAACTCATGCAAGGGGGACTGAGCCTGGTCCTCCAGCGCCATAGTGGCGCGGAGCCCGACCAATGCGTATGCCAAGAGGCCTTCGCTGAACGGCTTGCTACCGACACCATCCTGTTCGGGTTTCGTGCTAAACTACGCGACCATGCCGCAGTTTGTGATTGAACGCAATTTGCCAGGTGCGGGGGAGCTCTCGGAAGCGGAGATTCGCGAATTGTCCCTGCACTCGCTGCGTGTCTTGAAGGACATGGGGCCGCAGATTCAGTGGCTGCACAGCTATGTCACTGAGGACAAGGTTTATTGTGTTTATCTGGCTCCGGACGAGAACGCGGTTCGCGAGCATGCGCGGCGGGTGGGGATTCCGGCTGATCGCGTGTCCGCAGTGCGCCGGCTCATCGATCCTGCAAAATTGAATTAATCGGATACCGGGTTCTCTAAAGAATATTGGATCGCTTCTTCCAGCCTCATCGCACCCCCTGCCGCCCATGCCTGTTTCCCTTCCGATTCACTGATCGCTTCCCACGAGCGCAAGAGGTGTTGGTCGAACTTCAGGTGCTCCGCATGGGGCAGCGGCGCACTGATCATGCGACGCAGATGTGCGGCGGCCCCGGCAAGCTTCAGAGCTCGTATTGCATGTCCTTGCGCTGCAGCGAGACAAGCGGAACCTTCGAACGTGCGGGCCATGCCACGCCGGTGGCCGAGGTCGGCAAAGGCTCCGAGTGCTTCTCCGTAGACTGCGTGCGCGGCGCTGTAATCCCCCTGTTCACAGTAGATGTAACCCAAATCGGTTAAGGATCGAGCCGCACCCCAGTGGTCTCCACATTCGCGGAAAACAACAAGCGCACTCTCGTAGAACTTCCGAGCTACGGCCAGGTCGCCCTGTTCGCGGGCAACGTCGCCCTGCTGATTCATCGACCATGCGGCCCCGCTACGATCACCCAGCCCGCTGAAAACAGCGGTTGCTTCCTCGAGTGCGGCTTGGCTCCGCGAATAATCACCACGAGCCTTGGCCACGTTTGCCAGATTGTGAAGACAACGCGCTATCGAGAGCGGGTGCGACAGTGCTCGCCAGCACTCGAGACTGCGTTCAAAGTACTGCTCCGCCGCGGCGTAATCCCCTCGATCACGAGCCGGGATGCCGAGAGCGTTCAACGAAGTAGCAATCCCCCACTGGTCCCCAATCTCTTGGTAAAGACAGAGACTCTGGTGCAAGAATCGCTCGGCCGCCAGAAAGTCTCCCTGCGCCGTCGATAATGCGCCCAGAAAGTGCCCGATTCTTGCGCGTTCCTTTGTATGACCGCCGCCAGCCAGGCGCAGCATGGCTTCCAGACGGGCGCGCCCCTCGATCAGGTGTTCTCGCATGTCCCAGAACCGGAACAGAGCCATCGAGAGGCGCACAGCCCAGTCGAGTTCTTTATTTTCAAAGAGCCAATCCAGCGCGGAACGAAAGTTGTCATGCTCAGCGTCGCATCTTGCCAGCCACGCAGTGCGATTCTGGGGACTCAGTTCTGGATTGCCCTCTTCCGCGAGCACCAGGCAATAAGCCGCATGGGCTCGTCGTACGGCAGGCTCTTCGCCGCTCGCAGCAAGGCGTTCAAGGGCGTATTCGCGAATTGTTTCTAACATGGTGAAGCGAGGTTCCGAACTTCCACCATCCGTACGCTGGACTAAATTCTTGTCCACAAGTGATGAGAGGCCTTCGAAAAGATCGATGCCGAGGTCGAGGTTGGTATTCGAAACCGCTTCCCCAGCCTCCAAAGTAGCTCCACCCGGGAACACGGAAAGTCGTCGGAACAGCTTTTGCTCGGCCGGGTTCAACAGCCCGTAGCTCCAATCAATCGTGCGGCGCAAAGTTTGTTGTCGTTCGGGAAGGTCAAGCGCGCCGCCGGTCAGCAATTCGAGTCGGCTCTGCAGCCGGTTCAGAATCGCGCGGGGTGGCAACACCTTGGTGCGAGCGGCCGCCAATTCGATCGCCAATGGCAACCCGTCCAGTCGCGCGCAGATTTCGCGAATGGCAGAGGTATTTTCTGGAGTAATTCGAAAGTTGGGACGAACGGATCTTGCGCGCTGCGAAAATAGTTCTACCGCGGAATCTTCTTCGAGTGGCGCCAGCGGAAATTCCTGTTCCCCGTAAATGTGAAGGCCGGCGCGGCTGGTCACCAACACTTTAACGGACGCGCACGCTCTCAAGATTGCCGCTACAAGTGTCGCTGCTGGTAGTAGCTGCTCGAAGTTGTCCAGCAACAGCAAGAACGGTCCAGACTCTTCGACATGATCGGCAATGAGTTCTGGGACGGTGCGGTCCGGAACTCGCTGGACATCGAGCGCTTTCGCGATTGCGGTTGCCACCAGATCAGGCTGCGTGATGGAGGCCAAGCCGACGAACTGCATACCACCCATAAATTCGCCGGCAACTCGATCGGCTACCGCGATCGCCAGACGCGTTTTACCCGCGCCGCCAGGCCCCGTGAGGCTCAGCAGGCGAACATCAGGCCGGCCTAACAGGCCGGCTGCTTCTTCTACGGCCTGCTCTCGCCCGATGAGCGGTGTACTGGGGCGCGGTAAATCCGGGTTCTTGCGCGTGCGTTTTGCCAGCGGGACCTTCGAACTCTCAGTTGAGATGGACGAGCCCATGGCAGGGGAACGGTCCGCTTGTGGAGGCGATTGGACAACCTGGGCGGCAAACAAGTACCCGCGCCGGGGCACGGTTCTGAGCAGGTGCTGGTTACGATCGTCCAGGGCGCGACGGAGCTCAACCGTGCATTGCACAAGGGAATCGTCGGTCACAAACGTGTCGGGCCAAACAGCCTGGATCAACTCCTGCTTCCCGACCAGGCGGCCCGGGTTGGCGACTAGATACTTGAGGGCCTCATAGACCTTGGGGCGGAGCTTGATCTCGTTTTGCCCCTTGAGGAGACATCCGCGAGCCGCGTCGAGGGTGAACTCGCCAAATTGATAGATTGAAGGACTCGTCTCCACCTTCATCGCCCCAGTTCCTTGACGCCAGGCAGCCCATGCCGCTTAATTTGGCTTTTCTTTGGCGTTGTTTCGTTACTCCCCGCCCTCTCCGTTGCTAGTCTGCACCCGCCGAGCGAAATTCGGGAGGTCGAGACATTCGCAGGGGGCATCCGGCGAAATGACCCACGCAGTGCGGATTCTAGCAAAACGAGCTGCTGGGAAAGAAGCCGTGAGTCACTGAAGCTGGGGGGAGGGCCGCGAACCGCGCTTTGGTTAAAAGGGAGCGGCACGCTTTACTAAAAACGGCTGGCGTGGCCCATAGGAGGGCATGACCCCAAGCACAGAAGCAAAGCACATCGAATTCCAGGTAAGGGAGGCAGGCAAATGAGCACAGCACAAAATTCCGCTCTCAATATGGATAAACTGAACGCCTTTATAGGACAATTCGTCACCGATCTTGGTGCCACGGTTCATGCCGGGATGGTCGTGATCGGTGAAAAACTTGGACTCTATAAGGCATTGGCCTCCGGGCCGGCGACCGCGGTACAACTGGCCGCCAGGACGGGGACTGATGAACGGTATCTGCGCGAATGGCTCGCTTCCCAGGCAGCGGGCGGCTATATCAGCTATGACAACAAGACTGACAAGTTCAGCCTGACTGAAGAACAGGCCTTCACCCTTGCGTACGAAGACAGCCCGGCTTATCTGCCCGGTGCCTTTGAACTGGCGCTCGGTTCACTTGCTGCGGTACCGCGTATCGCCGAGTCCTTCCGCACCGGCGCTGGGATGGGCTGGAACGAGCACGACGACGGCGTCTTTCATGGGTGCGAAAAGTTCTTTCGCCCCGGTTACGCCGCCAACCTGGTGAGCTCCTGGATTCCCGCCCTGGACGATGTCCAACGGAAGTTGGAAGCTGGTGCGCGAGTCGCTGATGTCGGCTGCGGCAAAGGCGCTTCTACTGTTCTCATGGCGAAGGAATTTCCCAAATCTCGGTTCTTCGGATTCGACTATCACGATAAGTCGATCGAAGCAGCGCGCGAATCCGCCCGGCTGGCCGAAGTCGCCGGACGCGTCAGTTTCGACGTGTCGAAGGCCAAGGAATTTCCGGGCAAGGATTACGACTTTGTAGCTGTATTCGATTGCCTGCATGACATGGGCGACCCGGTTGGCGCAGCTCGACAGGTACGGCAATCTCTGGCGATGGACGGTACCTGGATGATTGTCGAGCCTTACGCCAACGACCAACTGACGGACAATCTCAACCCTGTGGGCCGGGTCTATTACTCGTTCTCAACCCTGCTGTGTACGCCGTGCTCACGATCGCAAGAAGTCGGATTATGTCTGGGGGCGCAGGCAGGCGAAAAACGCATACGGGAGGTAGTCACCTCGGCCGGCTTCAGCCGATTCCGACGGGCTGCAGAAACGCCCTTGAATATCGTATACGAGGCGCGGCCGTAGTCGAAACCACACATGCGCAGCGGCCACGGCGCGGCTGCCTGCGGGCTCATAGGGCGTAGAATACTCCGCACAACCAGGAATCCGGCTGGAAGGATTAGAATCACTAAGCCGTTTGAGAACCAGTGTCTTCCAACTCTTCAAATCGCAGCAGCAGCAGGGCCGCAAGCTCTGAGAACCCTCAGCAGACTCCTCACGAGCGGCCCGGGAGCCCTCTTACCGAAGACATGCTGGCGCGCTTTGATTTGCGCGCGGCTCCCTACGATCGGGATAACCGCTTTTTCACCGAAGATTTCGAGGAGCTGCGTGCCGCTAAGTATCTGCTCCTGCCTGTACCCAAAGAATTCGGCGGCTTGGGCATGACACTTGCGGAATCGTGCCGCGAGCAGCGGCGCCTCGCCTATCACGCGCCCGCGACCGCGCTAGCGGTGAACATGCATCTTTATTGGCTCGGTGTGGCCACCGATCTTTGGCGCCGTGGTGACACTTCGCTGGAGTGGATGTTGCGTGAGGCTGCTGCCGGGGAGGTCTTCGCCGCTGGTCACGCCGAGAGCGGTAACGATTTGCCAGTCCTGCTCTCTTGTGCCAGTGCAGAACGCGTTGAAGGTGGCTACCGCTTCAGCGGACGGAAGCAATTTTGCAGCCTAACGCCTGTCTGGACTCGTTTTGGCTTGCATGGCGTGGACGCCGGTGATCCTGCCCATCCAAAGATCGTGCATGCGTTCATACCACGCGATAGCGAAGGGTACATCATCAACGAAACTTGGGATGTTCTGGGCATGCGGGCCACAAGCAGCGACGACACGGTTTTGCAGAACGCGTTTGTCCCGGATCACTATATAGCCCGGGTTGTTCCCGCTGGCGCTGCTGGTCTTGATCCGTTCGTCATAGCGTTATTCGCCTGGGCACTGATGGGCTTTGGCAACATCTACTACGGTTTGGCCAAGCGCGCCCTGGATCAAACGGTCGCGGCGGTGAAGAAAAAATGTTCGTTAGCGCTGACCCGTTCGATGGCGTATCACCCTGAAGCGCAGCATGCGATCGCGGAAATGGTGATCGAACTTGAATCCATCGGGCCACACCTCGAAAGTGTGGCCCAGGATTGGTCGAATGGCGTGGACCACGGCGCCCAATGGCCGTCAAAGATCTTTGCCGCAAAATACCGCGCCGTCGAGGGCTCCTGGCGCGTTGTGGACACGGGTCTCGATGTCGCTGGCGGCCTCGGGATTTTTCGCTCCGCGGGCTACGAACGGCTGCTGCGCGACGCGCGTTTGGGCCGCATTCATCCAGCCAATTCCTTCCTCACACATGAGGTAGTTGCGAAGACGGCATTAGGTATCAGCCTGGATGAACAGCCGCGCTGGGGATAGCCATGGATCATGCTTCGCCGATCTTGGGCTCCCAGGGCCTAAGGTTGGGGAGGACAAGCGGAACACTGGCTGATGACGTTGATCCCCAATTGAACCGGTTTGTCGATGTTTCTCCTGCTCCTCGGTAACGGCATGCGATGCCTAGAAGTCCTCCCCGAGGTCATCGCGAGAACTCACGAAAAAAGGCAGTGACGGGACGACCGCAACGTGTCGTATTCTTACGGAGGAATAAATCGAGAGATCCGATGCCCACACGACGCAGATTCCTGGCTACCACAGCCTGTACTGTCATTGCAGCAGGTCTTCACGCGCAGGACCAAAGCAAAGCTCAAGTTGCCCTCAGCATCCCCGAGGAGGCGACGGGTCCTCGTATGCCCGGCGATTTTATCGGTCTGTCTTATGAGGTGCAGCAACTCGCAGACCCGAGCTTCTTCTCACCGCAGAACAGCGGTTTGATTCGCGAGTTCAAGGCACTATCGCCAACCGGCGTTCTGCGCCTGGGGGGCAACACTAGCGAGTTCGGTTACTGGAAGCCTACGCCTGATTCCCTCGAACCGGCGCATCCTCAAGTCCGTGAGGTTGCGGGCGAGCCGAAGCCCCGGTATTACCCGGTGACCGTCGAGGCCGTCAGGAACCTGGCGGAGTTCCTCCCCGCCACCGGTTGGAACTGCGTGTACGGCATCGGGATGGGCACGAATACCCCAACCCGTGCCGCGGAGGAAGCGGCATTCGTGGCTAAGACGCTTGGCAACCGCCTGCAGTACTTCCAGATTGGAAATGAGGCGGATCTGTTTGCCAGGCACCTGCGTGATCCGAAGACATGGTCGGCCAAGACGTACCTCGAAGAATGGCTCACGCTGGCGCACGCTATTGCCGCTCGGGTGCCCGGGGCAAAGTTCGGCATGCCGGATGTTGCGAGCGCCGTGTCATGGCTGACCGAGATTGCCGATCAGTGGCCTTCCATCCCGGATCCGCCCCAGGTGACGACCCTGACGCATCATTATTACTTTGGCGGACCGGCGACGAATCCCGAGGTCAACATACCGAACCTGCTGAAACCTGCGACGATGCAAAGGGTGCAGAACACCGCAAATATCGCGACGGCTGCAGCAAGCAAGATCGGTGCCAGCGTGCGCATGACGGAAGGTAACACGTGTTACCGCGGTGGCAAGCCGGGTGTCTCCGACGTGTTTGCCGCTGCCCTCTGGGCAGCCGATTATTCGCTGCTGCTCGCAAGTAACGGGTACTCGGGCGTCAATCTGCACGGTGGTACCGGCAAATCGGTAGCCAATTCCGTAGGTGGATCGCTACCCGGGGACGAGGTTCTGCGAGCAAAAGGCGAAACTCCCGAACAGATTGCTGCACATCCGCACCCCTTCTATACACCGATTGCAACGTTTGACTCGGACTATCAGCTGCAGCCGGTTGCATATGGGCTCAAGTTTGCAGGCTCGTTCAGCGGTGGAACATTCTTGAAGACCGAGTTCTCGACAAAGCTCGAGGCGGCGGGTGTCAATGCAACCGCGTATGCCGCGAAACTCTCGGGCAAACAGACATCGGTGATCATCTTGAACAAGGACGCGGTGGCGGACCTTGAGGTGGAACTGGACTTTGGTCGCGGCAGGAGCGGAGCCGTGAAAACCGAAGCATTACAAGCGCCGGCACTAGACAGCCGCGAAGC
>Ga0123356_10003260_pt1 | contig 17038 bp, 12 predicted proteins | sample TergutEmb28metaG_2_FD_92546 | JGI IMG/M metagenome (GOLD analysis project Ga0123356, IMG submission 92546) | Embiratermes neotenicus P3 segment gut microbial communities from Petit-Saut dam, French Guiana - Emb289 P3 | ecosystem: Host-associated > Arthropoda: Insects > Digestive system > Gut ...
TGCGGCGGGTGTCTTTTGCTATCTTTATTGCGGTGATTATCTTCGACGGCTCGTCTGTCATCAACACTATGTCGGCGGCTTCTATCGCTGCATCAGAGCCTAATCCGCCCATGGCTATACCTATGTCAGCGCGGGCGAGAACCGGGGCATCGTTTATGCCGTCGCCTATGAACGCTAATTTTTTCTTTGGGGATTTTTCCGATTCGAGCCGTTCTACTATTTCTACTTTTTGATGCGGTAATAACTGGGCGTGGACCTCGTCGATTGATAAATCATTAGCGATAATTTCCGCCGTTTGGCGCTCGTCGCCTGTCAGCATTACTGTTTTTCTGATGCCGATTTCTTTTAATCCGGCGATAGTGGCGCGGCTGTCGGGCTTTATATCGTCGGATATTACAATACAGCCGGCGTATTTCTTATCCACGGCTATATAAACTTTTGTGCCGTGCTGGGTGGATTCGGTGATGGAGATGTTTTCCTGCGACATTAACTTCGTGTTACCGGCGAGTATGTGTTGATTGTCAACCGTAACTGCGCTTGTACCGTAGCCGGCGATTTCTTTGTAATCGGCGATGTCGTTCTCGTTGATACTCTTCCCGTACGCGCTTTTTATTGATGTTGCGATGGGATGATTGGAGAACGCTTCCGCCATCGCCGCACATTCCAACAGCTTCTCGCCTGTAAATCCGCCGGCAGGATAAATCCCTGTCACCTCAAACACGCCTCTTGTCAGCGTTCCTGTCTTGTCAAAGACTACGGTGTCGAGATTGTTCAGCGCTTCAAGATAATTGCCGCCTTTTACGAGGATACCGTTTTTCGACGCGCGCCCTATCCCTCCGAAGAATCCGAGCGGTATTGATATGACAAGCGCGCAGGGGCAGGATATCATCAAAAACACGAGCGCGCGGTAAATCCAGTCGCTCCATATCCCGCCAAAGAGTACCGGCGGTATCACCGCGAGAAGGATGGCAAGGCCTACGACCGACGGAGTGTAGTAGCGCGAGAACGTGGTGATGAAGTTTTCGGTCGGCGCCTTGTTCGCGCTTGCGCTCTCTGTCAACGCAATGATTTTCGCGGCGGTTGATTCGCCGAATATCTTCGTAACCTCTATCGTCAGCACACCGTTTAAGTTGACGCTGCCGGAGAAAACGTTTTCGGATATGCGGACATTTCTTGGTACAGATTCCCCCGTCAGCGCCCGCATGTCAAGCATCGACACGCCGTCAGTTACAATCCCGTCGAGCGGGATTTTTTCGCCGGGTTTGACGATGATGGCGTCGCCGACTTTTATGTCATCGGGGCTTACGCGTGTAAGCTGTCCGTTGATATATGTATTCGCGAAGTCGGGGCGGATGTCCATCAACTCGGAGATAGATTTTCTTGACCTGCGCACGGCCATATCCTGAAACAGCTCCCCGACCAAATAGAAGAGCATGACGGCGGCGGCCTCCGGGAACTCGCCGATGGCGAACGCGCCGCCTGTGGCTACCGTCATCAAAAAATTCTCGTCGAAAAATTTCCCCCGGAAGAGGTTTTTTATCGCGGTGAAGACGACTTTCCAACCGAGGACGGCGTAGCTTGCTAAGAATATGTAGGGTTGGATGACACTGCCTTTGGCAATCAGGGCGGTTATCAGCAATAGCGCGCCAAGGCTCAACTGGATGATTTGGCCTTTTCCGTCGCTGTCCTTGCGGCTATTTTTATTACCGCACCCGCAAACGGCAGGCGGCTCTGTGCCGACCATACGGGGGGGTTGGCCGGTGGATTGGCATTGTTTTGACATTGTGATGCTCCTTTCACAAGGTAACGGGCGGCCGAGGGCGGCCGCCCCTACATAGTTTACGTTTTATATCTATGATTAATTGCTCAACCACTCAACTATTCGACGAAAAAAATACTACTCGTTGATATGCTCAAAACCCTTTTCAAAAATATCCACCACATGGGCATCCGCCAGCGAATAGTAGACAATCTGCCCCTGTTTCCTGAACTTGACCAAGTTGGACAGGCGCAGGAATTTGAGCTGGTGCGATATCGCCGACTTGGTCATATCTAACAGAAACGCCAGGTCGCAGACGCACATCTCCTCCCGCGACAGCGCCCACAGGATCCGCAGGCGCGTGCCGTCCGCGAAGGCCTTGTACAGCCCGGCCAGCCGCCCGAAATCCCCCTCCACGGGCATTGTAGGGCGCACGCGCTCCACTATTTCTTCGTGGATAACCTCACAATCACACGCAACCCTGTCGCCGCTTCCCATACCGCCACCCCCGCTTTAATCAAAAGGTTGAACAGTTGCTCAATTATAAGATAATACATTTTCCGGCGAATGTCAATAGTTTTTTGAAAAAAATATCCGCCGAAATTCATAAAGTACCTTGATTTTTGATTTAACATATATTATATTAGTATGCTATTATACACTATAACCATGCAGGTGGCGGGTGGTAACAAATGATGCAGGAACTTGAAGAGACGCTGGCAAAAACTTCTATAATTGTCGAAGCGAACCCGCAGATCAACGTATTGTTTGACAGCAGCTTTAACGTGGTTAACTGCAATCCCGCTGCTTTGCGTTTTATAGACTTTGAGACAAAAGAGGAATTTATCGCCGGATTTTTTGAACGGTTCGCAAAGAGCTTGCCGAAAATTCAACCGGACGGCCGTGTTTCGAAATCGCCGGCAGAGTGGCTGATGATTGCCGCAAAGGATGGATACGGCAGAGTTGAAACAGAAATATATATTGGGGACAAAACTAAAAACCTGTTAGTTGAATTCGTGAAGATTCCTTACGGAAACACCTTTGCCATAATGGCGTACGCCTACGATATGACCGAAATGCGCAACCGGGAAAAAGAGCTGATAAAAGTAAGGGAATTAAATGAGTTGCAGTTGAACAAGTTGAATTTGATTATCAACGCAACAAAAATAGCATTATGGGATATGTATGTATTGGAAAACGACCCCGTTAATCCCGCAAACAACATTGTTTATTCAGATGAGTTCAGACACATGCTGGGGTATTCAAACGAAATCGATTTTCCCAACATTTTAAGCAGCTGGAGCGATAAGCTGCATCCCGAAGATAAAGACAGGGCGGTCAATGCTTTTGCGGCGCACATGCTTGATAAAACCGGCAAAACGCCGTTTGATATTGAATACCGCCTGTTAAAGAGAGACGGAAATTATTCGTATTACCACGCCTGCGGTGAAACTGTCCGCAACGCTGACGGTGACCCCATGCACGTCATGGGCGCGTTAATGGACATAACCGAAACGAAAAATATTTTATTAAACACAGAAAGGCTGCGGCAGGAAGCCGAAGCCGCCAGCAAGTCAAAAAGCAACTTTCTCTCCAATATGAGCCACGAAATGCGGACCCCGATGAACGCAATCATCGGTATGACTATTATCGGAAAGAAAACAGACGACATCGTACAGAAAAACCACGCCTTAAACAAAATCGGCGACGCGTCTTCCCACCTGTTAGGTGTAATCAGTGATGTGTTGGATATGGCAAAGATAGAGGCGGACAAACTGGAACTGGCACCCATCGAATATAACTTTGAAAAAATGCTGCAAAAGGTGCTGTCCGTTATTAATTTCAGGTTAGAAGAAAAACAACAACAGTTAACCCTGAATGTTGACGGCAACATACCGCACTTTTTGATTGGAGATGAGCAGCGTTTATCCCAGGTTATCACTAATCTGTTGTCTAACGCTGTTAAGTTCACACCGGAAAAAGGCAAAATCTGCATCGAAGCGTTTTTGGCAGGTGAATTTGACGGAAATTGCGAGTTACGTATAGAAGTTACCGACAACGGAATCGGCATAGCCCCGGAAAAACACAAAAAGCTGTTCTCCGCGTTTGAGCAGGCCGAAAGCGGAACAAGCCGGCAGTACGGCGGAACAGGATTGGGACTTGCCATTTCCAAACATATCGTTGAAGTTATGGACGGAAAAATCTGGATAGAGTCGGAGCTTGGCAAAGGCGCAAAATTTATTTTTACCGTAAAAATGCAGCGCAGCGACAGAAGCTGTACAGAGTCCGGCGTAAACGAAAGTTTGGGCATGCCTGATGATACCAAAAAAGATAATGCTGCCGGTGCCGGCGAATTTGAAGGAAAGAATTTATTGGTCGCCGAAGATGTGGAAATCAACCGTGAAATCCTTATCGCCCTGTTAGAGGGTACGGGGCTTTCGATTGACTGCGCCGAAAACGGCAAGGATGCGCTGAAAATGGTAGAAGCGGCTCCCGATAAATACGACATCGTTTTTATGGATATACAAATGCCATCCATGAACGGTTATGAAGCAACCCGCTGTATACGCGCACTGCCCGAAAGACAACGCGGCAGACTGCCGATTATTGCACTAACCGCAAATGTCTTTAAGAGCGACATAGACGAGTGCCTTGCGGCAGGTATGGACGACCACTTGGGCAAGCCGCTTGATATTGACAGGGTTATAGAGAAACTGAGAGCATATACTTAAATCTGATATGAGGTATATGTGGGCGGACGGCATTACGCCGCCCGCTTCATCATCACACCGCTAAAAACTATTTCGACACCACAACGCGCGCCTGCTCAACGCGGCCGCCGTTGTACAGCCCGACCAAATAAAATCCCGCGGGCAACTTGCCGATATTAAACGTATGCGAGTAGTCCCCGCCGGCAACAGTCCGCATCTTTGCGGCCGATACCACGTTGCCTTTCAGACTGTACAGCCTTACAACCGCGTCCCCGTTCCCGGACGCGCGGAAATTCACGTTCACAGCCGACCCTTGCTGTGCTGCCGTCGCCCGTAAAGCCGACACCTTGCCTGCCGCCCCGGGCCTGTTTTTCAGGCAGATATCCGTCGGCCCCGTTGTCTGCGTCAGGCTCACGTTGCTTATTATCACGTTGTTCGTAGATCCGCCGAGGTTGAACGCCAACTGCGCGGACGGGTCGCTGGCGGCAGTCATCCTGAACGGAAGGCTGAACTCCTGCGAAGTGGTCGTCAACGCAAAGTCATTTTCCGCGTAAGTTGTCCAGCCGGTGCTGCCCTCCCCAACTCTCTGCACCAGAACTTCCATGCTTCTCCCGCCACCTACAGACTGCGCGGTAAAAGAGAGAACGTAGTCCTTGCCCTGCTCCAAATCTATGCCCCGCTGCGTAAGCTGCGGCTCCCACGGGTTGGTACCGACAGACGTAATGTTTATCGTGGCCCTGCCGCTGCCGACACTCGACGTAGCGGCCGAACCGCCGTAACCCTCGCCGGCGTTAAGAGTCCAGTTTGTACTTAGGCTCGTCCCCGGGAAATTGCCGTCAGTAACAAGATTTGCGCCGGGTAAACGCGAGTAGTTAGCCGTGACCGTTCTCGCCTGACTCATCGCCACCACACACGAACCGGTTCCGGTGCAAGCGCCTGACCAGCCGGTAAACTGATAGCCGGTGTTGGCCGTTTGGGTGAGCGTTACGCTCGTGCCCGGAGCGTAGCTTGCCGCGTTCGGACTTCTTGTGATAGTGCCGCCTGCCGCCGGTACCACTTCGGTTGTGAGCGCGTGGTTGCCGGGGGTGGTGGACCCGCCGCCGATAGTCAAAATATTCCTCGTCACGCTCGCAGTGCCGACACCGTTTCTGTTGCCGGTATAAGATTCAACTTTCATCGCTACTTCGTATAATCTGCAATCCATAATTCTCATACCGACTTTTTCCCACTCCTCAAAGTGCCGGGAAACAGATATTATTCCGGTTGTTCTCTGGCCGGAAGTATTTCTGGGAACACTGAAGTATTGCTTAAAAGTTACATTGCCGTTTCCGGTCAACGCCCATCTGTTGATTCTGTCGGCAACCCAAAAATCATATTCGATACCATCAATTACAGCACTGCCTTTTCTTACACCACCGTTGCGGGCATCACCGCCTGTACCGGGGTTATAGCCGCCGCGGTCTTGAATAATGTAGTATTCGATTTGATCGGAAAAATTTCTGGAATCACCGCTTTCATCCCTTGCCGGTATACCACCCGGCGGGAAAAACGCCCAGCCGTATACGCCAACCATTCTCGCGCCATCATTGGAAGACCATGTGGAAGCGAAATCTATGCTTATATTACCGGCGGAAGTGGGGGTTGGGCCTTGTGAAGCCGAATAACTGGAGCCACTCCATTTTCTACCGGCACGGAAAAGAATGTTAAGCGTGTTATTCCATCGACATGTAAACGTTCCTCCATTACCGGTATTCGTAATTGTCATGGAAGCGGTGCCTATGTTATTTTCACTCCAAAACTCGTAATCGTAGTTGTTACAGTTTCGTATTGTGTTAGTAGTCCATTCCCCGCATTGTGCCCAAGCCAACGAACTGCCAAGTGCCAGTATGCACAGAGCAGTTATTGCAATTGTTCTCATAATACCTCCTGGTTTGTGAAATATTAAAATTTAAATCTTTAAAATCAAAATCTTTAAATTCTTTATAATGTTTTTTACCTGTTCACTATTACTTGTTACCTTATTTCGGTACAACAACCCTCGTCTGCTCAACACGGCCGTTGTTGTATATTCCCACAAGATAAAATCCGGTGGGTAGTTTGCCGGGATTAAACGTGTGGGAATAATTCGTGCCCGCAACGGTTTGAATCTTCTCTGACGCTATCAATCCACCTTTAAGATTATACAGCTTTACCGCCGTCACCCCGCTGTGCGATGACCTGAACGCTACGTTGATTGCGTTGTTTGATACCGCTGTCGCGCGCAGGCTTGAATGTCTTTGACTTATCGACACGTTTTTATTGCCGATTGATGTCGACGGCGATACCTGAACCAGCCTGACGTTGCTTATCTGCACGTTGGGCGTCGCGCCGCCTATGTTGAACGATACTCTGCCGTTTTCGTCCGACGGCCTGCTCATCGTGAACGTGTGGGTGAATGTCTGCCTCGTGGACGTGAGGTTGATCGTCTCAGGCGTGCTGTACGATGTCCACGGGTCGACGTCCATCTCCACAACAACGCCCATCGTCCTCGCCGACGCGGCTGATGCGTCAAACGTCAGCCTGTACGTCAGGCCCTGCGTCAGGGAGAGGCCGTTCTGAACTAACTGCAGGCTGTGGTCGGCTGCTGTAGCCGCGGATGTTATCGCGGTGATGTTGGCATTGCCGCCCGAAACACCGAACGTCGCGCTGCCCGACCACTGGTTCAGCGTCCAGTTCTGGGTGTTGGCAAAAGCCCCGTTCCTTATAAGGTTCGTGGTGTCGATAAAACCGGCCGGCCGCCTGTACGTCGCCGTGACAGTCCTGTTCTGAGTCATCGTAACCACACAGGCGCCGGTGCCGGTGCAGGCGCCGGTCCAGCCGGCAAACTCCCAGTTGGCACCCGCCGTATGAGTAACCGTGACCGCCACACCCTCCTCATAGCGCCCGTTTGCCGGACGGGCGGGAGACAGGCTCACCGTACCGGCGTTGGCGGGGGATACCTCCGTAGCCAGAGTGAATCCCGACGGTGCGGGGCCGCAGCCGCCCATGGTCAGATTGCCGGAAAGGGTCGGAGTCGTCCAGGGCATATAGTTTGGATTGGTCATGCTCGGCGCGGCAGTGGCGGTGAAGAACGGGGTTGTACCGACTGCCTTGTTTCTGTGTAGAAATTTATCTACAAAATCTCTCAATTCGGTATTATAGGAACTTTGCCCGGAGCAGTGCATTTGCGTAGGGGTGTTCATATAGTGAAAGTTTCCGCCCACACCCAGCGCCTTGTAAACCTCAACACCCGCAAGCGCCGCTCTGTGCGATGAAGGGATATTGAGCCATTGGCCTGCGGACGAGGCGGTTTTATCCATAACAAAAAAACCGCGCGGCGCGACAAGCGCTATTGCCTGATGTATATCTACCGGCAGATTGTTTGGATTGGATGTAAATGAGCTGAAATCATCACCTAACCAGTATGTTTCACCATAAGCGGATGAGGGCGACTGCGCGCCGTTTGTCCCGCCGGACTGGTCGCGGTCGGCAAAAGCCCCACGCATTATGTTCGTGCCGCCGGAGCCGGATTCCATCGGTATGGTCAAAGCAACACGCTGGTCAAGAACGCCTGCAACAAAAGCGCCTTTGCCTAATCTTGAGCAGCCGGTAACACCGATCGCGTCCGGTTTAATAATTGTACTGCCCGATTGTTCTATAACGTCAATAATGCAGCTCACACCCCATGCCCACGCGACGAGAAGCCCGGCTCTGCTGTTAGAACCGTAAATCGTGTAGAAAGCGCCGGTCTTGTTAGTGCGGGATCCGCTTTCTGAACCAACCGCCGTGTTATTGAAGTTTATTGTAGCAACGCCGCTTCCCAGATTACCGGCGTCGGCTCCGCTATTGCCAAACCGGATAACCGCCGGAAAAGGCGCTGTACCGCTGCTCGGCAGTGAGATTGAGGCTGTAAACGAGGCGGTTCTGCCGTTTTCAGATACGTTTACCGTGATCTGCGAATTTGTGACGGTTCCGGTAACAGACGCGGGTTTTGGCGGTTTTACGCCGTAAACGGTCCTCTCCAACAGCCTGAGAGTCTCCTGGCGCCTTTGCGCCCACTGCTCCTTAGTAGTCATGCGCGTTCCGCTCATCATCAGAAACGGGTCGGGGAGAGCGGTATTGGCGGTGTTAAAAGCGGAAGGCAGAGTAACCGAAATACCCGCTCCCTCATTTTCCACACAGGAGTTGAACATCTGCTGCGAAAACACCGGCAAAGCAACAGCCAAAACAGCCGTTAAAACGAGCAACCGCTTAATAAACATAAAAAACAGCCCTTCATTAAAGGTGAACGACGGCATCGGTGCGGATTAACAGCAAAATCCGGCGGGATTAATGCCTATCATAATGCAGTACTACTTATAATATAATGTAAAATCTATGTAAACGCAATACTTTGGGTAAAAAAACTTGATACCGTCGTGGGACGGGTTTAACAGGCCAAAGAAGCACCCCGCGAACGGGGCGCTCATCAAAAATTTACGCCCCAATTAGGCATATCCCCCGCGCGATATATTATATTTGTTGACTGTCAACAAATACCGCGAGGGACGTAATGATAACAGACATTGAGATCGCGCAGGCCGCGAAATTGAAGAAGATAGGCGAGATTGCCGACGGGCTTGGTATCCACGCCGACGAGCTTGACCCCTACGGCCACTACAAGGCGAAGGTTACGCAGTCCTGCATGGACCGCCTTGCCGGCCGTCCCGACGGCAGGCTCATTCTGGTGACCGCCGTCAACCCTACCCCCGCGGGCGAGGGCAAGACGACCACGAGCATCGGCCTCACGCAGGCCCTCTGCCGGATGGGCAGGAAGGCGGTTATCGCGCTACGCGAGCCGTCGCTGGGGCCCATTTTCGGGATGAAAGGCGGCGCGGCGGGGGGCGGGTACTCGCAGGTGCTGCCCATGGAAGACATCAACCTCCACTTCACGGGGGACATGCACGCTATCACCGCGGCCAATAACCTTTTATGCGCGCTGTTGGATAACCACATCCAGCAGGGGAACACGCTCGGCATAGACCCGCGCCGCGTTCTTATCAAGCGGTGCATCGACATGAACGACCGCGCCCTTCGCAGCATAGTCATAGGCTTAGGCGGCAAGGTAGACGGGACGCCCCGCCAGGACGGCTTCACCATAACCGTGGCAAGCGAAGTGATGGCGATCCTGTGCCTCGCCGACGACCTGTCCGACTTAAAGGCGCGGTTGGGGCGGATACTGATAGCCTACTCCTACGACCGCAAGCCCGTGTTCGCGTCCGACCTGAACGCGGCCGGGGCGATGGCGGCCCTGCTGAAACACGCGATTAACCCCAATCTGGTCCAGACTATCGAAAACACCCCCGCCATCATCCACGGCGGGCCTTTCGCGAACATCGCGCACGGGTGCAACTCCGTCCGCGCCACGCGGCTCGCGCTGAAACTGGGGGATTACGCCGTGACGGAAGCGGGCTTCGGCTCGGACCTCGGGGCCGAAAAATTCTTCAACATAAAATGCCGCGCGGCAGGGCTGAAGCCGGAATGCGCCGTACTCGTAGCAACCGCCCGGGCGCTCAAATACAACGGCGGGGTAGCCAAGGCAAACCTCTCGGCGCCGGACATCGACGCGCTGAAAAGAGGCATCGTAAACCTCAAGACGCACATAAAGAACATAAGAAAATTCGGCGTACCGGTGGTAGTGGCGATAAACCGCTTCTCCTCGGACAGCGAGGAAGAGCTCGAATACATCCGCGACTACTGCGCCGAAAAGGGCGTCAAGGCCGCGTTCTCAGACGTGTTCGCCAAAGGCGGCGAGGGCGGCATCGCGCTCGCCGAGGCGGTCATCGAGGCCATGGAAGCCAACACCGGCGCCGACGCCTCGTTCAAGCCGCTCTACGGCCCGAGCCTCCACGTAAAGGAGAAGCTCGGCATCATAGCAAAAGAGATATACCGCGCCAACGACGTGCACTACACCGTAGAGGCGGAAAAGGAGATTGCGGAGATCGAGGCGGCCGGGTTCTCCAACCTGCCCGTATGCGTGGCAAAAACGCAGTACTCCCTCTCGGACGACCCCACAAAGCTCGGCGCGCCGCAGGACTTCGTGATAACCGTCCGCGACGTCAGGCTGTCGGCCGGCGCGGGGTTCATCGTCGCGATGACCGGAGAGATTATGACAATGCCGGGCCTCCCGAAAGTCCCGTCCGCCAGCAGCATAGACATCAGGGCAAGTGGGGCGATTACCGGGCTGTTTTGATAAAGATAATACAATATCAACAAACGGAGATTTAACAACCCATGAACTACGATTACGACGTACTGGTTATAGGTTCCGGCCCCGGCGGGTATGTGGCCGCTATTCGGGCCGCGCAGCTTGGGCTTACGGTTGCCGTGGCTGAGAGGGGGAGTGTGGGCGGGGTTTGCCTGAATATCGGGTGTATTCCGTCCAAGTCTATCATCCATCAGGCGGAGATTTACCGCAGCCGCTCGAAACTTGAACAGATGGGCGTCAAAGTTGACGCTTCGGGATTCCGGTACGAGGACGTTTTCAGCGCCTCGCGCAAAACGGCGGATACGCTGTCAAAGGGGGTCGCCTACCTGCTCAAAAAGAACAAGGTGGAGTTGATAGCGGGGGCGGCGCGGCTTGTTTCCGGCAATGAGGCGGCGGTCATCGGCGCCAATGGCAGCGAGCGCAGGGCCCGCGCCGGCGCGGTAATCCTTGCCGTCGGGTCGCGGCCGCGGGCTATTCCCGGGCTTGAGTTTGACGGTACGCACATCTTGTCGTCGGACGACGCGCTGATGCTTAAAGAGCTACCCCGCCGGGCATTGGTCGTGGGCGCCGGGGCTATCGGGATGGAGTTCTCGCACATCCTCAACGCGTTCGGGTCGGAGGTACACCTCGTCGAGATGGCGGACAGGGTCTTGCCGCTTGAGGACGGGGAAGTTACGGCGGTGGTCAAGCGGTCGTTCATGAAGCGCGGGATAAAGGTCCATACCTCGTCTAAGGTCGTGTCCCACAGTATCGGCGGCGGCTGCGTCAGCGCGGTGATAGAGGGTGCGGACGGCGGGCGGTCGGAGGTGGCGGCCGACAAAATTTTCGTGATGACCGGGCGCACGCCGAATACCGCGGGTATCGGCCTTGAAGAGGCCGGCGTCAACGTGTTGCCGAGCGGATTTATTGATGTCGGCGACTATTATCAGACCAACGTAAAGTCTGTTTACGCCATCGGCGACATTGTATCGTCCTCCCCCATGCTTGCGCACGTCGCGTCGAAGGCGGGCGAGATTGCTGCGGAGCGTATTGCCGGGCATACGCCCAAATCGGCGCGTATCGACCCGTCCGAGATCCCCGGCGTGGTCTATTGCGAGCCGCAGACGGCATCGTTCGGGCTTACCGAGGAGCAGGCTTTGGCGCAGAGCCTGACGGTTGCCAAGGCATCGTTCCCGTTCAGGGCCTGCGGCAAGGCGGTCGCGGCGGATGAGGCCGAGGGGATGGTGAAAGTGCTTGCCGACCCGTCCACAAAGAGGATTTTGGGCGCGCACATAGTGGGCGCCGGGGCGTCGGAGCTGATACACGAGCTGCTCCTCGCGCGCGTTTCAGGCCTTGGCCTCCCGGAGATAGCACTGATGATCCACGCGCACCCCACACTATCGGAGGCGGTTATGGAAGCGGCGCGGGCGGTTGACGGATGGGCCATCCACGTCTAACCGTAAAAAAAATTTGTATCGGCCCGTTACATATAATATATTAATTCCTATTATCCTGCCGTTGATATTAAAGGCAGGTTGCCGTTTAGGTTTTCGCGGCCCCCCGTGGGGACGCATATTTATCAAATTATCCTGCCGTTGATGTTAAAGGCAGTTTGCTGTTTCGGTTTTCGCGGCCCCCGTGGGGACGCATGTTTATCAAACGTCCCCAACCCGCCACCGCGGGTTGGGGATTTAGGGGCTAATGTATCGGGGCGTTACGGGGCAGAGCCCCGTCCCCATATAAAGATTTTAAAGAATTTGACTTTGATTTTGATTTTAACCACCCACTTTTAAGAAGGAGCGTTTTAAATGCTATTAAAACGGACGTTGCCAGCGCTTTCCGCGCTATGCCTCCTGTTTGTCACTGTCTCCTGCGGCGGCTTCCCCCGCCACATCGAGACGCGGACCCTGGCAGAGGCGGAGTATCTTCAAAAAGAGGCTGCTGCCAAGCGGCTCAGCGGAGACGAGATTACGGTCGCCGACGGTTTTTTGGCCCGGGCCAGGATGAACAACTCGGCGAAGGAGTCTACGGACCTCGCGGACCTCGCGGTCGCCTATTACAGGGTCGCGCTGGCGCGCAACTCTGCCGACGAGAGCGCGCAGGCTCTCAGCCAGGCTGAAGCGGCGCTTGCGCAGAGCCGCGAGCAGGTGGCCAGGTATCAGGAACTTTTGTCTCGTGTAAACTCGGGGGGGAGGTAACAATATGAACAGGATAACTGCAATTGCACTGGCTGCGCTCCTGAGTGTTGCGAGCGTGGCGATGGCGGACGGCCCCCGCAACCGGGCCGGCGAGCTTAATGATATGGACACTCGCTTAGACAACGAGTTCTCCTTTTTGAGGAGCGAGGGCGTCGCGGCGGCCACGCCGATTTACGTTGAGGCGAAGGGGCGCATCAGGGCGGCGCTCTCGGTAATAGAGGTGAAGCCGGGTGCGAAGGACGCCGCCATGGCGTTTTCCATTTGTTCCACGCACGTTGCGGCGGCGCTGTTGCAGTTTCAGCGCGAGGCCAACATTGCCAAGGCCCGCCGGGCGGCCGCGTCGCGCGACTCGCTCCTGGTCGTGCTGCACAACCTGCACGAGGCTATCAGCCGCATAGAGGGCGGGCGCGCTTACAGGCTGTCGCAGGAGCTTGAAGCTACACGGGCGCAGGCGGAGGGCTTGCAGGGCGACCTCGCAACCGCTCAGGCCAACCTGGCCGCCGAGCGTGAGCGCCTGCGGCAGGTGATGGCGGACGCGCAGAGGCGTTTCAACGAGCTGCAAAGCGAACTGATTAACGTCAGCAAGGACGCGCGCGGTACCATTATCTCGATGTCCGACATCCTCTTCGAAACCGGCCGGGCGAACCTGACGGCGAACTTGCAGACCAACCTGGCGCGAATCGCAGGCATCCTTATGGTCTACAAGGAGCCCAACATTATGGTCGAGGGCCACACCGACAACGTGGGCTCGCGGGAGCTGAACCAGAAGCTTTCCGAAGACCGCGCCACCAACGTGATGAACTTTCTGGTGGAGAACGGCGTAGAGGCCGGGCGCCTGAATGCGGTAGGCAGCGCGTTCGACAAGCCCATTGCCGACAACGCCACGCCGGAAGGCCGCGCCAAAAACAGGCGGGTCGACCTGATCATTATGGAAGCGGAACTGGACTACGGGCAGCAGCAGGCCGAGTAGTTTTTTTGTGAACTTGTATTAATACGGGCGGCTGGCCACAGCCGCTTTTTCTTTGATAGGCTACAATCAGATTGGAGACGAGAGTATGGCATCAAAAGTAGAAGACCTGACTATTGATTACGAGGAGGACGGCGTCCTTGTCGTAAAAGTGCTTGACAAGGTGATTCTTTCGAAGGGTTCGTGGGCCACTGTGCTTTACCGGTACCAGCAGTGGGACAAGGCCAAGGACGACTACGGCGCCGACCGCTATTCGATCCGCCGCTACCGCAAGATGGACGACGAGTACCGCCAGCAGGCCAAGTTCAACATTTCGAGCCGCGACCAGGCGCTGAAAATCATCGGTGCGCTGAAAAAGTGGACGGCCGGGGGGGCCGGATCCGAAGCGGGAGATGAGGACGGCGAAGAGTAGCCGCAAGAGCGGTTCACCGGCAGTCAGGATGCTTGTGCGGGGCAGGGGCCGATAGCGTTACGCGGCCCGCAGCCTCGCTATGGCTCCGCCACCACCACAATCCTATTCCCCTGCACCTGCGCCACCACCACCGCCGTACCGTTGTCGATAAACTGCCCCTCGGTGACGACGTCGCAGAGGTCTTTGCCGATGTAGACCTTCCCGGACGGCCGCAGTGGCGTTGACGCGACACCCCGGTCGCCGATCTTTGGTACAAACGCCATGCCGGCGTCGGCCTGCGCGCCCGAAAGCGTGGCGGAGAGGTACGGGCCCTTAACAGCGCGCCCGAGGCGCTCGGCAAAATATTTGAAGAAAACGACTGTCAGCAGAATAGACCCCAAAAGGCTCAGGCAGAAGCGGATGACGTTGGCTTTGAGGGCCTCGGCCTGCCACGGGAGTTCGGGGCTGGGGATGACGAAGTTCTGGAAAGAGAGCAGCAGCCCGATAACTATCACCGCTATCCCGGCCGCGCCGATGAAGAAGCCGGGGAGGACGAAGATTTCGATGCAGATAAGCACGGCGCCGAGGATGATAAGGAGCATCTCGGTATGGCTGGCAAGCCCCACGGTGTACTGGCCGAAGAAGACCAGCGCCACGCACAGTATGCCGATAATGCCGGGGATGCCGAAGCCCGGCGTGCGCATCTCTATGTATATCAGCGCGAAGCCGAACATCATAAGCACCGGCGCGAGCGTCGCCAGAATGCCGGCCAGGTCTTCGGACCAGCTCTTGCCGGCCTGCACGATTTCGGCGTCAGGGTGGCCCATTGCCGCCAGCATTTCGTCTATGCTGTCGACGGTTTTTCGCGAGAACCCGTAGCGCAGCGCCTCAGATTCGGTCATCGTAAGCAGCTCGCCGGCCTTTACGATTTTCTTTTGCGAGGTGATGCGCTTCTTGACGTCGGCGTCCAAATTGACGATTTTCAGGGAGTCCAAATAGATCACCGTATCGGGGAATGTAACCTCGTAAACCGCGATCTCCTCGGTTACCATCGCCTCGGTCAGTGTCTCGGGGTAGCCGTTTTTTCTGGCGAGCGTCCTGAATTTTGCCCTTATGGGGGACTGGTGCTTCTCGCCGAGCATTTTGGGCCCTTCGTTGGTATTTATCAGCGGTGCGACGTCGCCTATGGTTGTATTGGGGCGCATGAACAGCTGGTCGGCGGCGAGCGCGATGAGGGCCCCGGCGCTTATGGCTTTCGACCGCACGAAGGCCACGGTGGGCGCCCGGGCGCCGGCGATGCTGTCGGCGATGGTGAAGGCCGCGTCGACATGCCCGCCGTAGGTGTCTATATCCAAGACTATCAACACGTTATCCTGCTTTGCGGCCTCGTGCACAGACCGCCCGACAAACGCGGCCATGCTGGGGTTGACGGTGCCGGTGACGGGTATCACGATGGCCTTGCGGATGTTTGAAGGCGCGGCGGCTGCAACGGCGCCGGCGTCCGGCGCGGCCGAACGAGCGGTAGCGGAGGCGCTGTCGGCGCCGTCACCGAACGCGGTGGCGGCGGCCAACAGAAGTATCATGGCACATAAGGTTTTTTTCATCATATACCTAAAATAAAACAAGCGCCGCCCGCGATACAAGTATTTTAACGCTCGGCGCGCGGATTTTACAAAAAAATATTTATGTTTGTAAAATCGCCGGCACATATAGTATATATATGTCAGGGGACACGTCGGACCGGGGGCCGGCTTATAGAATGAACATGATGAACTTAAAAGCAGAGACGCTCTACTTTCGTGACATCAAGCGCTACCGCGTATTGAACGAGGAGGAGGAGCGGGAACTCGTTCGCCGCGTGCAAGTTAAGGACGCGGAGGCTACCGAGCAGCTGATAACGGCGAACCTGCGCTTCGTGGTCAGCATCGCCCAGCGCTATCGCGGGCGGGGCCTCAGCTTTTTGGAACTGATAAACGAGGGCAACATAGGGCTGCTCAAAGCCGCCAAGCGGTTCGACTTGGAAAACAACGTGAAGTTCATATCCTACGCGGTGTGGTGGATTCGCCAGTCTATACAGAAAGCGCTGTTCGAGCAGTCGGGGACCATCCGCGTCCCGCCCAACAAAATCGCCCTGCTGAACAGGTTCAGGCAGGCCCTCGACCGCCACTGCGGAGACTACCTCAGCGCGATAAGAACCGAGGAGTTCAGAGACCGCGAGGCCGAAATCGTAGAAGCAATGGAGCGCTCGCACGGCGTCTCGATGGACGCCCCCATAACAAGCGCGCGGCAGGAGGACGACAGCGTAAAAACCATGCAGGACGTCCTCGGCGAAGACCCGGAGCAAGACACCGAAAACCTGCGCAAGGAGCTCAACGACGCGTTAGACAGCGTGCTGCAATTCGTGTCGAGCAGGGAAGAGCGCATTCTGAGAATGTACTACGGGCTGAACTTTTCAAAACAGTTCACTCTCGAAGAGATAGGCCACGAACTGAAACTCACCCGCGAACGCGTAAGAATAATCAGAGACAGGTCGCTGCGCAAACTGATGCAAAACCCCGTATCGCGCGAGAAACTGAGTCCGTTTTTTCAGTAAAAACCGCCTCTCACCCTCTCCGGTTCCGCTGTTATTGGTAAATTTGTATTTATCGTTGTAAAATCAAAATCTTTAAAATCTTTATATGGGGACAGGGCCTCCGGCCCCGTAACGCCCCGGCATGCAAATCGCTACAGCATCGCAGACCCAACCGGCTCACTTCGGCCGGTCAAAA
>Ga0123356_10003261_pt1 | contig 17033 bp, 12 predicted proteins | sample TergutEmb28metaG_2_FD_92546 | JGI IMG/M metagenome (GOLD analysis project Ga0123356, IMG submission 92546) | Embiratermes neotenicus P3 segment gut microbial communities from Petit-Saut dam, French Guiana - Emb289 P3 | ecosystem: Host-associated > Arthropoda: Insects > Digestive system > Gut ...
CGTAGGAGTCTGGGCCGTATCTCAGTCCCAATGTGGCCGTTCGACCTCTCAGTCCGGCTACTGATCGTCGCCTTGGTAGTCTTTTACACTACCAACAAGCTAATCAGACGCGAGCCCATCCTTCGGCGATAAATCTTTGATATTTCTGTGATGCCACAAAAATATATTATGCGGTATTAGCAGCCGTTTCCAGCTGTTGTCCCCCACCGAAGGCCAGGTTGCTCACGCGTTACTCACCCGTCCGCCACTAACTTTCAACGAAGCAAGCTTCGTATCAGTCCGTTCGACTTGCATGTATTAGGCACGCCGCCAGCGTTCAATCTGAGCCAGGATCAAACTCTCAATATATGGTATTTTCACCAACTCAATCGAGTCGGTTAAAACCTATTGAAGCTTATCTTAGCTTTTTCAAAAGAATTTAACTTTTTTTGAGAACATATTGTTCTCGGTGCGTATTCGCTTACACTATTTAATTTACAAGGTGCAAAAAGAATTCCCGTGGGAATTCTCTATGGAAAATTGAGTTTCAATTTTCGCTTTTCTGCGCTTCCGTGTTTTGAGCGCCCGATTAACTTACCACTTTCGTTTTACCTTGTCAAGACTTTTTTAACTTTTTTTACTTTTTTATTTCCTTTGTATCCACCATGCCGTGCGTATCGGTTAGAAGCAAACACATCCGTCCATTATGGTACGGGCACTTCCACTGCTCGACAATAGCCCGCCGCTCCGGCGTATTACTGCCGTCCGGCATTACTTCACTGAGCCATTCAGACCCATTTCGCTTATCCACAAGCTTTTCTTTTATAAAAGTTAAGATATTTTCTGCAGCTTCTTTATATTTAGTTTGCTCCGGAAATTTTTCTGCCATTTTCAAAAATCCGACCACGGCCTCCGCTTGAACCCACCAAACACGCTTTTCGTCCTCGTGTTCGTCCAAACATTCATTGCGTACCGAGTTTTCACGGTATGCCCTGTCATATACGCTCTCCGCAAGAGCAGCGTTAATATCAAATATTCTCTTATGTATTTCCTTTTCCAAGGCATCGCCGAGTTGCTTCGTGCCCCACTCAATAAGCCACGAGCTTTCTATATCGTGACCATATGATGTCAGGTCTATCAAATTGTTCCAGTCTTTGTCAAAGAAGACATCCTGCCGCTTAATTTGCGGATTATATATCTTATTAATATATGTATCGAGAATGAGCTTCATCTTTTCCGCAACATTTTTATCCTTAGATGCACGATATAACCCACTGTAAGCCTCAAACACATGCAACATAGTGTTCATTGTTTTATCGGCAATAATCCCGTTTTCCGACAGCTTGTCATTTTCTATCGGAGCAAATGATAAGTCGAACGCTTCGCCATAGCCTGTATCGTCCTTTAGCCGCTCCTCAATAAGAGCAAATATATTAAATGCTGTATCAAGAGCAGCCTTATCGCCGCTCGCTTCATAATAAGCTGACAGTGCGTACACAGCAAACGCTTGATTGTATGTGTGTTTTGTTGTATCTGCGGGTTTTCCGTCATAAGAAACCGACCAGAAAATGCCGCCGTTTTCCTTGTCGGTACAGCAGTCTTGCAAAAATCTGTACGCATGACTTGCATATTCAAGTAGTTCATCACGCTTTAACACAAGCGCAGCTTCCGAAAAAAACCATAATATGCGACTGTTTAGAATACAACCCTTATCTGCTTTTTTATCAAGCTTGAGGTCAATATCCATATATCCGTAATACCCGCCAAACTCCTTGTCACTAAGCCCCTGCCAAAACGGTATAATATTCCCCTCAAGCATTTCTCTTGCTGTTTGCTGCATGTTCATGATTTTTCTCCTTAAACGTTTCATATAACCTACCGCACTATTATAGCATATGAAAATGTGTTGACAATTTCAACTTGAAATAATTATTGTTTAACCGCGATGTTTATCGTAATTTATTTATTTTTCATTTTTCCTATTCCCTTTATTTATATTTGTGATACAATGTCATTCCGAAACTTTGGAGTGATATTCCATTAAAATAAACAGGAGGACAAATAATGAGCAATAAGTATGTATATCTTTTTTCCGAGGGTAATGGAACGATGAAAGAACTGCTTGGCGGTAAGGGCGCAAACTTAGCTGAGATGGTAAATCTCGGGCTACCCGTGCCGCAAGGGTTCACAGTAACAACAGAGGCCTGTACAAAATACTACGATGACGGCGAAGTCATCAACGATTCAATTCAAAATGAAATAATGCAATACATTGACAAGCTTGAGGGAATTGCCGGCAAAAAGTTTGGTGATGCAGAAAACCCGCTGCTTGTTTCTGTCCGTTCGGGTTCACGTGCTTCAATGCCCGGAATGATGGACACAATCCTTAACCTCGGACTTAATGATAAAGTGGTTGAAGTTATGGCTCAAAAAAGCGGCAATCCCCGTTGGGCATATGACTGCTACAGAAGATTTATTCAAATGTATTCCGACGTTGTTATGGAAGTCGGAAAAAGCTATTTTGAAGAACTCATTGACGAAATGAAAGAAGAAAAAGGCGTTGTCGAAGACCTCGAACTGACAGCCGATTGCTTAAAAGAACTTGCACACCAATTTAAAGATGAATATAAAGCAAAAGTCGGCTCCGACTTTCCGGAAGACCCGAAAGTCCAGCTTATGGGTGCAATAAGAGCGGTTTTCCGTTCATGGAACAACCCGCGCGCAATTTCATACCGCCGTATGTATGACATCCCGGGCGACTGGGGCACAGCAGTAAACGTTCAGGAAATGGTATTCGGAAATCTCGGCGATACATCCGGAACAGGCGTTGCATTCTCGCGCAACCCCGCAACCGGCGAAAAGAAACTCTTTGGTGAGTTCTTGATGAATGCACAAGGCGAAGACGTTGTTGCAGGTATCCGCACACCAAACAACATCGACCAGCTTCGTGACATTATGCCCGGCGCATATGAGGATTTCGTAAAAATCGTCGCAAAACTCGAAAGCCATTACCGCGACATGCAGGATATGGAGTTTACCATTGAAGATAAAAAACTCTTTATGCTTCAAACACGCAGCGGTAAACGTACAGCTGCTGCAGCTCTTAAAATCGCCTGCGATTTAGTAGATGAGGGTGCTATCAGCGATAAAGAAGCCGTTCTCATGATTGATGCCAAATCACTCGATGCACTTCTTCACCCGCAGTTTGAGGCGGCAGCGCTTAAAGCGGCAACCCCGATTGGTACAGGCCTTGCGGCGTCACCGGGCGCAGCCACAGGTAAAGCTGCATTTACAGCGGAAGATGCCAAGAAAATGGCAGATGCAGGTGAAAAAATCATCCTTATCCGCCTCGAAACCACACCCGAAGACATCGAAGGTATGGCAGCGGCGCAAGGTATTCTCACAGCACGCGGCGGCATGACATCACATGCTGCGGTTGTTGCCCGTCAAATGGGAACATGCTGCGTAGCAGGCTGCGGTGCAATGAGAATTGATGAAAAGAATAAAACATTTGAGCTTGGCGGCAAAAAATACGGCCAAGACGACTGGATCAGCCTTGACGGCAGCACAGGACATATTTACGGCGAAGCAATTAAAACAACAGAAGCTACAATCGGCGGCGAGTTCGGACGTATTATGGGTTGGGCTGACAAATACAGAAAACTTAAAGTCAGAACAAATGCCGACACACCGCACGATGCAAAAGCAGCTATTGAGTTTGGTGCAGAGGGTATAGGGCTTACACGTACAGAGCATATGTTCTTTGAAGCAGACCGTATCCCCGCAATTCGTGAAATGATTTGTGCAGAGACGGTTGCCGAGCGCGAAGAAGCTCTCGCAAAGCTTGAGCCGATGCAGCAGAAAGACTTCGAAGGCATCTACGAAGCAATGGAAGGCAGACCTGTCACAATCCGCTTCTTAGACCCGCCGCTTCATGAATTCCTACCGACACACGATGCAGATATTGAAAAACTTGCAAAAGATACAAAGAAAACTGTCGCCGATATCAAAGCTATCATCACAAAACTGCATGAGTTTAATCCGATGATGGGACACCGTGGCTGCCGTCTTGCAGTTACATATCCCGAAATCGCAATAATGCAGACAAAAGCTGTCATTAAAGCGGCGATAAAAGTCAAAAAAGCACACCCGGACTGGGCGATTACACCGGAAATTATGATACCGCTCATTTGTGAGGTCAAAGAATTTGTATTCCTGAAAAACATTGTTGTTAAGACAGCCGATGAGCTTATTGCAGCAGCAGGAAGCGACCTTAAATACCTTGTTGGTACAATGATTGAAATTCCGCGCGCATGTCTCACAGCCGATGCCATTGCCAAGGAAGCGGAATTCTTCTCATTTGGTACAAACGACCTGACACAAATGACATTCGGATTTTCGCGTGACGACGCAGGCGGCTTCTTGGATGAATACTATCAGAAGAAGATTTTCGAGTCTGACCCGTTTGCCCGTATCGACCAAACAGGCGTTGGTCAACTTATGGAAATGTCTGTTAATCTCGGTAAAAAAGCACGTCCGGACATCAAGCTCGGTATTTGCGGCGAACATGGCGGCGACCCGTCCTCGGTAGAATTCTGCCATAAGATTGGTCTTGCATATGTTTCCTGCTCACCGTTCCGTGTGCCGATTGCACGCCTCGCAGCAGCCCAGGCAGCATTAAAGGATTAGTAAGAACAAAAAAGAAGTGAGCTTTTGCTCACTTCTTTTTTATTGAAATTTTACTTTTTTATTTCAAAGAGACCACTTATCGGATAGTTTTTGTCGGTGCTTGTTTGTAAAAAGATAATCGAAAAATAAATTAACTACAGCGTCTAATAATTATGTATTAGTTCTTATCTTTAAATTGCGTTTCTAAATTAACTATAACTGCACTTTGTTTTAAATGAAGAGCAAGATTGCACAAATTTTCATACGTATTTAAATCATCCGGAACTGTTATTCTAAATATCGTTCTTCCAATTTGCCCATATATATGATTTTCTCCATTAAATAAAAATCCTTCGTTAATAAGGTAATTATTCTCCTCTGCAATTTTACCTAAATAACTAACAATATCATCAACATCCATATTCCGCCTTTCAATAACAATCTCAATCCCGAAAGTATTAGAAAATATTTTTTCTTCATTTATTGATTTATTATCTGGCAAATAATAGTAAACAAAACCATATTCACTGATTGCCACACACATCAAGCTATAATTATCAATAATGATAGGTGTGTAAAATTCAGTAATATCAGATACTTTATTTTCTGAGAACATCGCTATCGCCGAGTTGTCTTCGCTCTGATGTTTAAACATGTGTATATAATCAACAAGTATAGATTCAAACTCATTTTCATCATTTGCCCAAATTATCAATGGTGCTGAATCCCTAGCCAACTCACCAATAGCATCCTTTGGCACTAAACATCCTGTAATAAGCAAAAGCAATGTCATTGTAACTGATAAAAATATTATTATGCTCTTCATTATGAATAACTCCTTCTTTGATATTGTATATTGATCTAAAAAAGTTTTTTATGTATTTTCTTGTAAAGCCAGTCAATGTTTATTGTTCCATATAATCACACTGCAAGATGTACACCATCTGTTCATAACGCGAAGCGAATGTCCTATAGGCTTCATAATACATTGTTGTGTGTTCGTGCAATGGTTATTTACTCCAAGATTGTGCGTCAATTCATGTTGAATTGTAGCCGTTAAATTTGGAGAATATGATGATACTATTGAATTCCTTCCTTTTATATCAGCAGATCCAACGGATACTTCGTGGCTGCCACTCCAATAACACAATATGTGACCTACAACTCTTAGTGTATGCCTTGATGTAGATTGTAATAAACTATTTAAACGCGCATCACTTTTATGATGATTTCCATTACAACGACTTAGAGTATTATTTGGCGCAGGTAAACAACTTGCAATACATGGGTCAATATTTAGGAGTCCACAATTACTGCCATTCAGAATATTAGATTGTTCTACATCACCACTTAACACAAAGTTTATTCCAAATGTATTCCTTATGCTGCTGGTCGCATTTCCATATTGATTGCTTAATCCGGAAATCACAGTAGAATTATTTGGACCATATGATACATCATATCTAACTCTTGCATTATGCGTAACTACTCGGTTATTATGTGTAGCTCTACCGTTTACCGTTATAATAACGGAACTTCTATTATATATCCTAATTATATGCTGCCCAGTCTCCTGTACAGTTATAGTCATATTCATCGTTCCATTTGTGCTACTTCTAGATACAAAGGAACCGCTTGGCTCTATAAATCCATAATCCACCTGTCTATTGTTATTCGGTGAATATGTCATGTTAAATGTAACCGTATCTCCCGCAAACATTGTTATTGTAGCAATCGTTAAAAAACCATTTGGTGCGATATTAGAGTTAGTAATTGGGTAACTTGTTGCCTCTGCCAAGGGCGCTAATACTAAATTTGTTGTTATTACTGCCATAAAAAAAAGAATTGCAATTATTAACTTTAACGCTCTGGTACACTTAAATTGATTCATAAATAGTTCCTCTTTCGGTTAATTTTTCTTCAACATCTAATATAGGTCATGCGCTATTTTCAGAGTGCTCTTTATTATATACACTCAATATAACATATATCTTTCGCTTGTAAAGTCTTTTGGAGTAACAGGTAGCTTTTGGGGAGTAACATGTAGTTTTTCTGTGAAAACTAAAGCAAAGTTACCCTCACTTTCCGACGCAAAATCGCTCAAATATTCGTGAAACAATGTCTTCCTTTACGGTTTTTCCTGTTACCTCACCGATAGCCGCAAGTGCCGCTTCAATATCCGTAAGCACTGCATCGGGCGTGACCGCTGCGGTCAATGCCGCTGCCGCAAGCCTTATACTGCCCGCCGCACGGGTTATGGCTTCCACCTGACGCATGTTTGTAATTATCTCACCTGACGGTGACGAAATAAACTCAGGGAACATTTTTTGAATTTCTTCGTCTAATAAAGCAAGACCCTCTCCCGTGAGGGCAGATATCCGACAGTATTTAAGCCCGAATTTGGCTAATTCAGTAGGCTTTAGTGCTGTCGGTAAGTCTGACTTGTTGAGGACAATAATTGTTGGAATACCCTGCGGTACAGACTTGAGCACATTGTAATCTTCATCACTTAACTTTTCGGAGCCGTCGAGCACTATAATAATCAGCTCAGCTTCGCTCAGTGCCTCAAGAGTTCTGTCAATTCCGAGTTTTTCAACCGTATCTTCCGTTTTTCTAAGTCCTGCTGTGTCAATGAGCCTAAGCAGGACATTTCCTATTATTATCTTTTCCTCTATAGTATCTCTTGTTGTTCCTGCAATGTCTGTTACAATCGCTCTGTCATACCCGAGCAGGGCATTAAGAAGCGATGATTTTCCCGTGTTTGTACGACCGATAATCGCCGCTCTGATGCCGCTGTTTATGCTCTTGCCACGGTCATGTGTTTTTATCATCTCGCTTAGTTCGTCTTCGATTTCTTTAAGCGAAGTCAAGTAGTCTTGCAGTTTGAACTCGTCGATATCTTCATCCGGATAATCCAAAACCGCATGAAAATGTGCCATTATATCAACAAGCCGATTATATACAGTATTCATTTTTGTATAGACAACACCACGCAGCTGACCCGCTGCGTTTTTAGCCCCGTACGGCGTTTCGGCTTCAATTAAGTCAATGACAGCCTCGGCTTGCGTGAGGTCTAAGCGACCATTTAAAAATGCCCTCTTTGTAAATTCGCCCTCTTTTGCAGCTCTGACACCATATGAAAAAAGCGTACTCAAAACAACCCGTAACAAAACAGGCGAGCCGTGGCAATGAAGCTCTACGGTGTCCTCACCCGTATATGAATTTGGAGCGCGCGATACAGTACAAAGGCACAAATCAATAAGCTCAGAGCCGTTGTCACAAAGCTCGCCATAATACATTCGCCCGCTCTTGGCGTCTTTGAGCGAAGTGCCGTTTTTCGCACGAAACATCTTCCCTGCGGCAGATATTGCATCACTGCCGCTAATTCTGATAATTCCAATCGCCGATATTAAACTGCCTGTTGCAATCGCTGCAATAGTATCCGATAAAAACATGGTTTCCATTTTACTGTAAAGTTTGGTATAATTCAATAATATTAATAACTGAGGTGTAATATGAGATTTATAAAGGTATTACTTATAATATTATCATTGGCATTGCTCCTTTCAGCCTGCAAAAAAGAGGAAGAGCCACCGGACGATAATCTGCCGCCCATGGAGGACGAAGTCCCTGCAGAACGAGAGGAATTTTCGTTTTCACACGACAGCTTCCCGCGAATGGACGGCTCTCCCGTCGCAGCGCCTCTCGCCCAAGCAGTTGCCGCTGTGATGCTCGGGCAGTCCCGCCAAGATGTTGAAGAACGTGCAATATTTACAAGAACATCGGAAGCTTTCCGAAATCTTGCAAATGATTTATGTGACATTCTCATCGTCGGAGAACCTTATCCCGGGGTGTTAGATGAAATTTCCGCACAGGATTTCAGATACGACATCGCTCCGATAGCTTTGGACGCACTTGTTTTTATTGTAAGTGCGTCAAATCCCGTGGATAACATTTCATCAGAACAGGCGAAATCGATATACACGGGCAGCATCACGGGCTGGCAGCAGGTCGGCGGTGACGATATTGACATTGTTGCATTTCAGCGAAACGAAGAGGCGATGAGTCAAGTGCTCGCCGAAAAGCTTGTTATGGACTGGCAAACAATGGCAGAAGCACCCATGCAAAACTTCTTGGTCGGAAACGATTTTGCAGATGACAGCTTAGCAGCCATAAAAGGTTTTGACAGCAGCGTAAATGCTATCGGCTATACTATGCACTACTTCGCAGTCAACATGGCAATGGCGCAAGGGTATAAAATACTGTCGATTGACGGCGTAAAGCCAAATGTTGAAACAATAGAAAACGGCGAGTATCCCTTTATCGGCTCGTATTACACAGTAATAAACAAAGACTTACCGGAAGATGACCCCGCAAGAATTCTGTATAACTGGTTACAGGCAAAAGAGGGACAGGACTTTATTGCCTCACAAGGTTATGTGCCTGTAGTAGATACTTCTGCAGAAATAAGGTGGGACGTTAAAACAGACAGCTCAAACCTTACGCCATTCGGAACTCCACGTTCAAACTTTCACAGACAAAGCGACGCAGCAATGCCGGAGCTTGTACCGTCAGATAATTACGGCACACTGCTCCCATACCACACATCGGTTACTATGAACGACGGAAGTCTCCATTCCTCAAAATACGGCTTTGTAACACAGCGGGGCGGCACAATCGTCACCGACCCGATATATGACGAAATTTCCAGAGCAAAATACTACACATATACAACAGATGAATTTCTTCCGGCATATCATCTGCACATAAACCTGCCCGACGAGCACCCCGACTTTGGCTTTTTTACTATGCAGGCAGCTTGTGCCTTGGACGGCAGTTGGATAACACCTTTTGAATATGTAAATATCGTTTTCCGTGATGACGTAATATTTTTATTGTATGACTGGTATTCATTTAACATCGATGTGTACGATTACAGCGGTAATTTCCTCTACAACATAATGGATTTAGATTGGGTCGAGCGAATTTCCGAAGACGCATGGCCGGAGATGCTGCTATACAGCGTAAACGAGGGATTTGGTTTTATTCAGCTCGATGATGACACTTTTGCTGCGATGGATGTTTTGACAGGAAAAATTCGCGAAACCAACTTTCTTAAAGTACATTCATTTTCTGACGGACTTGCCGCAGTTTCGCCGCGCGGCAGCAATAATCTATGGGGATTTGTCAACAAAAACCTTGAGCTTGTTATAAACCCGATTTATGCGTGGGAGTCTGTTTTTGTAAACAACCGCGCCATTGTACAAACACCCGATTTAATTTATTATGTTATTAATAAACAGGGCGAAACTCTCTTTACAGCAGAGGCTGAGCAGTGGATTATTCACAAAAATGACAGAACGGGATTTTATGTACACACAGCCCATGCCGCAGCATTTCCGAGATTACTGACAAATGACTTTCATGATATTGAATATCCTGCCGAGGCTGTTTACAGTTCGGAAGCATGGGTTTTGGATATTGGCAGCGGTTGGTATTCATGCTTTACGGAAAACGGTGTTTGGTTAATAAGCGAGCTTGAAACAATTTCAATGCCTTCAAATATAGTTCCGCATAGAGTTGTCGGTGATTATATTATTTTCGGTGAGTTCAATCAGGATTTTTCAGTCTCAAAGCTTGGCGTAATGACATTTGACGGTCAAATTATCATAGAGCCCGAAAGTAAGGTGTCTATAGATATTATTGCAACCGATAATGAAGCTCACGGATTTATTGTCGGCACAGATGTTAATGTTGACGGCAACTACAGCTTTATAGGCGACATCTACACACGCAGAGTTTACAGATACATTGACCCGAGCGGTCAGCTGATTAAAAAAGACCTCGGCATACTAATGTACGACGAGGTGTCGGGGCTGCTGTATGCTCAAGGGTCAGACTATTTTGCTTGGATAAACAAACAGGGCGAAACACTCATAAGTATTCCGTCAATGGCATATACATATGATTAGGATTAGCGCACAATATGTTACTTACTGCCAATTTCATTTATATCGTACGGTGTGGACTGATATACATAATAATTGAGCCAGTTTGAATACATAAGCTGCCCATGTGCACGCCAGTTGACACACGGAGGGGCTGTCGGGTCGTTGTTCGGGAAGTAATTTTTCGGAACATCGATTTGCAACCCTTTTTTTACATCTCTGAAATACTCAAGTGATAAAGTATCAGCATCATATTCGGGATGCCCTGTTATAAAAACACGTCTGTTATCAACGGATTTAACAACAACACAAACACCTGCTTCATCTGAAACAGAAAGAATTTCAAGCTCCGAAATATTTTTAATATCTGCTTCGCGAACTTCGGTATAACACGAATGTGGCATATAAAACTCGTCATCAAAACCACGAAACAGCCTTGTTTCCGGTCTTAAGAGTTTGTGCCTGAATATACCGGAAAGCTTTGCCGGCAAAGGATATTTCGGCACTCCATAATGATAGAATAGCCCTGCTTGCGCTCCCCAGCAAATATGAAGAGTTGAAAAAACGTTTTGAGTAGTCCATTGCATTATCTTACAAAGCTCCTGCCAGTAATCGACATCTTCAAACTCAAGGTTCTCGACAGGTGCTCCCGTGATTATCATACCGTCGTAGTGCTTGTCGCGGATTTTTTCAAACGACGTGTAAAATGACGCAAGGTGCTGCGGGTCAACGTTTTTTGATATATGACTGATTGTTTGTAAAAACTCAACTTCAACTTGCAATGGGGAATTCGACAGCTTTCTAAGCAGCTGTGTTTCCGTAATAATCTTTGTAGGCATAAGATTTAGTATTAAAAGCCGCAAAGGGCGGATATCCTGACGAACCGCTCTGGTTTCAGTCATTACAAATATATTCTCACTTTCGAGAATAGGTGTTGCAGGCAGTTGGTTCGGTATTTTTATCGGCATTGTTATATCCTCACAATAAATCTTTTATCAACATGTCTCTTGGTGTCTCTGAGAGATAAGCGGGGGGAATATCAAACACGGTTTTAGCTCCGAATAAGCCCTCTTTTGACATTCGATATGCCGCTCTGGCATAAGCTATCATAATACTTCCCGTCATTTCGGGGTTTGAGTCCAACCTAAGTGAAAACTCCATGTTGTGAGTATTTTCGCCCGTATTCCCGCTGCGTAAAACCATTCCTCCATGCGGCATTTTTCCGTGCTTTGAAAACAGTTCGCTTAGTTCTACAAATGTAACCGTAGTGTTATAATCCGCAAAATAATCAGGCATTTCCTTGATTGTTTTTTCTACCTCTTTTTTGTCCGCTTCGGGCAGCAGCGCAACATAGCACTGCCTTAAATGCTTTTGTCTCGCTTCAAGCCTTGGTTTTTCGCCGTTTCTGACCGCCTCAATCGCCGTTTCGACAGGCACTGTGTACTGCACTGCATGCGCAACGCCCGGTATGCGGCGGATTGCGTCGGAATGCCCCTGAGAGACGCCTTTGCCCCAAAATGTATAGGTATCACCGTCGGGCAATACCGCACCAAAGTAGAGCCTCATAAGAGAAAATAAGCCGGGGTCCCAGCCCGATGATATGATTGCAGTTGTTTTTGTTGCGGCTTTATCGACCGCTTTCAGATATCCGGGAATTTTTGCATGGGTATCATAACTGTCTACGATGTTAAATTTTTCAGAAAAAAACGGTCCTTGCTCGGGCAGGTCTTTTGCACTGCCGCCGCATAAAATCATAACATCTATGTCGTCTGTCATTTTTTCTGCCAAACTTATCGGGAGTATCGGAGCGTCGCCCTGCTGAAGCTTTACGCTCTTTGGGTCACGTCTTGTAAAGACTGCCTTAAGCTCCATATCCGATGTGAGAGAGAGAGCTTTTACAACTCCCGCACTTACATTTCCATATCCGACTATACCTATTTGGATTTTATTCATAACTTAAATTTCATTTTCTAACATCTGCTCGAGCGTTTGGCGTTTGCGTATAAGCTCTAAATCACCTGCCTGCGTATACAGTACCTCTGCCGCTTGCACATGGGAGTTGTAGTTATACGGAGCCATTGAAGAACAATATGCACCAACTCCGCCAATGACAACGATATCACCGATAAGAGGCTCGGACATCGCTCTTGCGACAGCGTGACCGTCCATATCAAGAGTTTGACAGTCGCCGCTTTCACAGCATTTTCCCGCTATAACAGCTTCAAAGTTAAAGCCGCTCGGATTAAACTCTGACGAAACCACACGGTTTCCGTCGCTTGAAACAATGTAAACAGGATGCTTTGAGCCGTACAGAAGTGGTCTTGAGTTAATTTCCATGCCACCGTCGGTTATGATAAAATTAGTGCGGGCTGTTTTTTTCTTGTCTATAAGCCTTGTGATTGCATACCCGGAGTTTGCAACAATATATGTGCCGGGTTCTATTTCAACCTTTAGCTTGCGCCCTGTTCTGTCAAAAAACTCCTCAACACGCATTTTTGCATAACTTCCGAGCAGAGCAACATCGGCGGCATGCTCCTCGGGCATACGTGCTTCTTTTAATCCCCCGCCAAAGCTTACCGTGTCAGCATCGGGGAAGTTATCTTCGATTATTTTCAGTTCCAAATCTATGTTTTTGCGCCACATTGTTGTGTCGGCACCCGAACCGATATGAACATGGATATGCTTAAATTTCATGCCTTTTGAAGCTGCGTAACTATTAACCTCCTTTAGGTCGGACAGGTGAATACCAAAGCATGAGTAGTCGTCGCCGGTATTTCTTGTTGCACTCTCTCCCGATCCGACACCGGGGTGGATGCGTATTCCTATATCGATATTGTTTTTTGCGGCAAAATCACCGACAAGCTGCAGTTGGTGCAATGAGCATGCGTTGTACTTAAGCCCGTCAAGCAACAATTCCTCTAACTTACTTCGCTCATTCCCGTCGAGAGTTTCCTGTGTTGTAAGCATAATTTTATCGGAAGCAATACCCGCAAGCTTTGCCCGCAGCACTTCGTTTAATGAACTCGCGTCAAGATGCAGTCCGGCATCTGTAATAAGCTTTAATATTGTCCTGTTGGAGTTAGCTTTCATTGCATATCTTACCACATGCCCGTAGGCATACGGCATAGATGTACAAGCAAGACATCTTTCAAGAATTAACTTCTCATCGTACAAATACAAAGGTGTCCCAAACTGTGAGGCAGCGTCGGTAATTGTTCTTGCTGTTATTTTGCTGAAATTATTTAATGTGTTCATTTTTTTATCCTTATTTATAAGCTAAGCAGACTAACTTGCGTAGTTTTTGAAGTAGTTTTGTACTAATACTATCGGTGTGCCCCTGTCGCCGCTGCCTGCGACCAAATCGCACAGGCTGCCTACGAGGTCACGTATTCTGCGTGGTGTTGTTCCGCCGGATGCATCTTTGCCGACAAGGTTGCTATCCTTGTTTTTAATGCGCTCTCTGATACGCTCCGTCAGTTCTTGACCGGACAGGTCAGCGTAATCATTATCGGCGACGAATTTTATTTTTAGCTCATTTGGTGTGCCCTCAAGCCCCGGAGTATATGCGGGAGAAACTACAGGGTCGGCAAGCTCCCATATGCCTCCGACAGGGTCTTTGAAGCAACCGTCACCATATACCATGACCTCGAGCGTTGCACCCGTGCGTTTTTTCAGTTCCTCTTGCAGCTGCAAAACAAATTTTTCCGTATCACGAGGAAATAACTTTACTGTATCTTCCGTTGCTTTGTTTGAACCAAGCAGGCCAAACTCTGAAAACCCGCTGCCGTCCATGCTCTCGCACAGGATATCGTCAAGGCACAGACAACTCTCTGCTCCGGCGTTTTTTATTATCGACTGCGTTCTGCGTCTTGTATGAATGTCGCAGCAGAGCACTTTCTTGGAATAGTTTAAGATATACTTAGGGTCGTTAGAGAAGATAATCTCACAATTACCTGCCACTTCATTGTAATGCTCAATGTAGTCTACCCCCGTAAATCTATGAACGGTTGACATTCCGAAAATGTCGCGAAATTCCTTTTCGTTGAAATTATCGGAAATGGGGTTTACACCCTTGTCGTCACAAATTGTGAGTGCAATGAGTTCATTGCCGACTTCGTCGGTTGGGTAGGAAAGTTGAATTATAAGCTTGTCGCACCCTCCCGCAATGCCTTTGAGGACATTGGAAAAACGGTTGCGCGACAAAATCGGGAAAACAATACCGAGTGTACCGCCGCCAAATTTTTCGCGGACAGCTTTTGATATCTGCTCAAGACTTACATAATTACCTTGAACACGCCCCACAACAGCTTCGGTTACGCCGACAATATCACCGTCGCCAAGCTCGAACCCGTCTCTATCCGCGGCTTCAATCAGGCTGTTACAGATCAGTTTGACAATATCATCGCCCTGCCTAAATATAGGTGTTACAATGCCTCTGGCTACCACTCCCGTGCTTTTCATATTGCCGTCCTCCTATTATCCGCTTGCGGCTTTGTCCAATATCACTGTCACATTCGGGTGCAGCAGTAAAAAACAAGCCGGAACGTCCGTATATAGCTTACCGTCAAAGAGTTTTTTTGCAACCTGCGCTTTTGCGGCTCCGGTTATGAGCAGCAGTATATGCTTTGCGTTAAATATTGGACCCAAACCCATAGTCAGGGCAGTTTCAGGCTGCTTTTCACCTTCGCCGAAAAAACGCGAGTTTGCAATCAGTGTACTTTCGGTCAGTTCGGTCAAGTGCGAACCTACGGGATAAACCGTATTTGGCTCGTTAAAGCCGATATGTCCGTTAATTCCGATACCAAGCAGTTGTAAGTCAATGCCGCCTGCAGCTTCGATTGCCGCATCATAACGCGCACATTCAATATGCGGGTCTGCTGCTTCGCCATTTGGTATTTGGGTGCTTTCAAACTTGACTTCGTCGAATAAATGCAAGTCCATAAATGCTTTGTAGCTTTGCGGGTGATTTTTTTCTATGGGGTAGTATTCATCAAGATTAAACGCATGGGCTTTGGAAAAGTCGAGTTCCCTTGCAGAGCAGCGGCGTTTAAGCTCCTCGTAAAGACCAACAGGTGTGCTCCCTGTTGCCAAGCCAAAAACCGAGCTTGGTTTGAGCGAGAGCTGCTGTGCGAAAATATCCGCCGCCGCAGCGCACACTTCGTTATAATCTGAACAGATGATTTTATTCATAAAAGAATACTTCCCCTTGTGTTTCAAAATCGACCCACAAAGAGAAGTATATCATAAATAATGCTTTAGTTCAATAAATTACACGAGGCTTATGCTACTTTCTAACCAATAATTGCCATGATTTCATCAAGTTGATCCATTCTAAACAAGCTGTTTTTAGACGATAACTCAAAAGTGGTGCTTATTTGCTCAACAGCGATTATATGCTGCTCTCCCTTTTTTACTGTATCAGCAAAGAATATCACCGCATGTTCAGTTCCAACGTTAATATCTCCCTTTAGAGTTTTTAGAATGGTACAAAAATAAATGTCTGTTTCCATCCAATCCCTTGTAACTTGATCGCTTACCAATCTACGAGGATCATTGATTTCAACAATAAAGATGTACGGTGAGTCCACAATAATATCTTCAATTTTTTCTGAGCGAATATGCTCCCTTGCTAAAGAATTATTAGCTACAATTTTACTGACATACGTCATTATTTGCTCATCTGTTAGACTTCTGCTGGTAAAATCAAGCTCCATACTTAGTTTTGACAAAGGTTCATTATACATCGTGCTTAATGCAGGATCATCTAAATTCATGACAAGATTGTGGATAAATAAGTACCCATCTTCATGTGTTTTAAGTGTTGCTCCTTGCAATCGATTTAATGGCAACAGATAAATTGTTTTATTGTCAAAAGCTAAGTCTCCTTGATTATACGATATTGCTCTTTCGCTTCCTATTGCCGGCACTTCCTCATTGGCTGCATAAATGAATATATTATTTGCCGCATTTCCCAAAACTCTATCTATAACCGCGAATTCAAACTCTGTTAAGTTCTTGCCAAATGAGCGATGCTCAACGTATTGAGCTACAACAACATCAGTACTTGCTAATAAAGCTTCTTTAAAAGATCGATACACTTCGGACATTGTTACCACATTTATTTGTTCTTCGCCAATGTCATGAGCATTTAGGATATCGTCATCCAATTTTTGCGAGCTACACGCAACAAGCAATAACATCACTGCACTCGCAATGTTCAAAAATACAATCCTTTTCATTTCTATCTCCTCGTATTATATAGTTGTAGTTATTAACGTCCCTCTTCAAGGACAATATGCTACACTGTTCAGGATACTGTGGATTGGTTACTCTCTCCTACCACTCGATGGTTTTGAAAAGGCTCCAACCACAGTCTCTTTGTTAGTTTGTTAATCAGTTAGATACCGCACGACGGTTTATGTTGAACGAGGTTACAAG
>Ga0123356_10003262_pt1 | contig 17030 bp, 18 predicted proteins | sample TergutEmb28metaG_2_FD_92546 | JGI IMG/M metagenome (GOLD analysis project Ga0123356, IMG submission 92546) | Embiratermes neotenicus P3 segment gut microbial communities from Petit-Saut dam, French Guiana - Emb289 P3 | ecosystem: Host-associated > Arthropoda: Insects > Digestive system > Gut ...
CCCTTAGCCTACCTCATGGCGCGTCGCCAATTTATTGGAAAAGGTTTTGTACAGGGAATCATCGACCTCCCCATTGTGATTCCCCATTCGGCCGCCGGAATCGCCTTATTGGGATTGATATCAAGGGATTCACTATTAGGCGGCTTGGCACAATCAATCGGACTCAATCTGGTAGACAGCCCTATTGCCATAGGCTTGGCCATGGCTTTTGTCAGCATTCCGTTTTTGATTAATGCAGCGCGCGACGGTTTTGAAGCCGTCCCTGTTCGATTGGAGCAGGCAGCGCGTTGTTTGGGCGCCTCTTCCATGAAAGTCTTTTGGACAGTATCGCTTCCATTGGCCAAGCGGTCGGTGTTATCGGGATTGGTGTTGATGTTTGCACGGGGAATGAGCGAATTTGGCGCGGTGGTCATCGTAGCCTACCACCCCATGACGGCGCCGGTATTGATTTTTGACCGTTTTCAATCCTTTGGCTTGTCGTACGCCCGCCCCGTAGCGGTGCTGTTTTTGGGCATCTGTTTGTTGGTGTTTATTGGATTGCGTTTATTGGGAGGGAAAAAGAGATGAATAGAGAACCCATGCTTGAGATAAAAAAACTGACCTATGCAATAGGGAATTTTACGCTTCCACCCTTGAATTTGACGGTGGAGGAGGGGGGGTATATGGTGTTGCTGGGGCCGTCGGGTTCGGGGAAGTCGGTGTTGTTGGAGTTGGTTGCCGGTTTACGAAAACCCTGCGGGGGTTCTATTTTTATAGACGGTGTGCAGATTGATTCGCTTCCTCCGTCCGGCAGGAGCGTGGGTATGCTGTTTCAGGATTATGCGCTTTTTCCGCATATATCTGTGTTCCAGAATATCGGGTATGCACTTAGGATAAAACATGTTCCCAAAGGGGAGATTCGGGACGAAGTGGAAAAACTTGCACACAAATTTGGGATTGCCCCACTTTTGCACCGTTTTCCCGGTACGTTGTCGGGGGGAGAGCGGCAAAGGGTGGCTTTGGCGCGAACGCTGATTGTTCGTCCGCGGTTGTTGCTGTTAGATGAGCCGTTGTCGGCGTTAGATGCTCCCTTACGCAGCGCCTCCCGCGCCTTTTTAAAACAAATCAACCAATCGGGACAAACCATTATCCACGTAACGCACGACCATCAGGAGAAAGAGGAGCTGGCGACAAGTTGTTTGCAGCTGGGTTAGTGCCCCAATCCCATACGCATATATACGAGGTGCTCAAGATTTGAACAGATTTCGGCAAGGTACTCCTGCACCGCTTTGACGCTACCCGGCAGGGTAAAAATCAGACTCTCTCCCGATTGCCCGGCAACGCTGCGGCTAAGCAAGGCTGCCGGATTGTTGGCTCCGTATTTGATGCGGATGTTTTCCATGATACCGGGAATCTCTCTCTGCAGCAAGGGTCTTACCGTTTCCGGCGTAATGTCTGTGGGGCTGATACCGGTACCTCCGGTGGTAAAGATGAAGTCGCTTTTTTGTGAAATCAGCTTTGTGAGTAACGATTTTAATACGGATGGATCATCGGGAATTAAATGACATTCCACACTGCAGGGCCACCCTTTTTCTGTACAAAAAGTCCGTAGTTGGCGTGCGATTTCGGGACCGCTCAGATCGGCGTAAAGCCCTTCCGATGCACGAGTGCTTAGGGTAATTACATCAATCGTGTATTGCTTAGGAATATATTCAAACTCATCACCGGTTTGTAACGCGCCACCTTGAAGCACCCTTGCAAAGATACCCTCTTTAGGCATCATGCACGCGCCTGTGTGGTGAAAGACGGCACAGCCTGTTCCGTGGCATTTTTTGCCGATTTGGGTCACCTCTAATTCGACTTTTCCACACCTGAGGCGATCGCCGGGTTTGGCGTGATAGAGCAAAAAGCCTTGGGTGGTAATATTCTCTGCAAAGTCGCCAAAAGTAAACTTTTTACCGCATTGTTCCTCAAATTTTCGAACACTTTCTATGGCCAAAAGGCTCACCTGCCTGTGCCAGCTCCCCGCATGGGCGTCCGATTCGATCCCGCTGCGCGTAAGTTCAATTTTGGGCACAGCCTGCTTGGGAATACCCTTTTGCGCAGACACATTGACCGATAAAATTTGAATATTTTGCATGCTACTCTTTGGTTTTTTCTACAAGTGTAATCCCCTCAATAACCATCTGTTTGTCAATAGCCTTACACATATCGTAAAGGGTGAGCAGGGCAACAGAGACGGCAGTAAGCGCCTCCATCTCTACTCCGGTAGTGCCGGTACATCTCACCGTAGCAGACACTTCCACACCATCAGCCAATAAAGTTGTCTGTACACTCACCTGATCAATAAACAGAGGGTGGCAGAGCGGAATCAGCTCCGACGTTTTTTTTGCAGCCATGATGCCGGCAATTTCTGCAGCGGCCAACACATCTCCTTTAATGATCGTTCCGTCACCAATTTTTTGAATGGTTTGGGGTTGCAGCAAAATTCGACCTACCGCTTTTGCGCGTCGTGTCATGGAGGGCTTGTCCCCCACATCTACCATGTGGAGTTTGCCTTGTGCGTTGAGATGAGATAGTTCCATATTGCAAAGGTAACAATTTTTTATTGTGATTTTGTATCAAACCAAATTATTCATACCTTTACATCATTAAAAATGGGTACAAGAAGTTACATAATGACCTTGTTCTCGGTTTTACTGATCACCTGCTCGACTGAGCATGAGAATACTGAGTCCGAAACCCGTGTGACATTGAGCCAGGACTCAGGGTTGCTTACGCCCGGTCGCTCGTTGCTTCTTACAGCCAGTTTGTTGTCCAAGAATAACCCTGAACAGTCTGTGACCTGGAGCAGTAGCAACCCCACCGTGGCTACAGTGTCCAATGGGCTTGTAACTGCCTTCAAAGAGGGGACTGCAATTATATCGGCAACGGCCGATGCCGGAAATGAAAAGGCCGATTGCATTGTTACCGTTGTAGAGGATAAACCCATGATCATTACCATGCAAGTAAGAGATATTAAAGATGTTACAATAACCGTGATGGGAACGGGTACCATGAAAGTGGACTGGGGAGATGGCTTGGTTCAGGATTTGGGGTTGATTACGAGAGGAAGAGATTACAGCCACACCTACTCAAACACAGCTTCCCATACGGTTACCGTAACAAGCGAAAATATCACAAGATTTGAATGTATTAATTTAAATATAAGCGACTTGCATATTAGTCAAAACTTTACGTTATCGATGTTGAATTGTCATGGGAATCGTTTAAGAAGTTTGGACTTGAGCCGTTGCAATGCGCTGACCATGTTTTGGTGTGGCAATAATCAATTAACAAGTTTGAATGTGGCGGGATGTCGCGTCCTGACGTACTTTGCTTGTGGCAGTAATCAATTAACGAGCTTAAATCTAAGTAGCTGTATTGCATTGGAAGGGTTCGAATGCATGAACAACGTTATTACAGATTTAAATATTGACGGATGTAAAGCATTAACAGGATTCTATTGCAGCAACAACCGTTTACGGAGTTTGGATGTGGGCAAATTTACCGTAGTGACAGGAATCGATTGTTCTAACAATCTGTTGACGAGTCTAAATATAAGAGGGGCAACCTCACTACATGAATTAGATTGCGGAAGCAATCAATTGACAAGCCTGGACGCGAGCAAGACTGCCCTGACGAGAATACATTGCTCATCCAACTTGTTACAAGCTACTGCCTTGAACGACTTATTTCAAACATTGCAAGTGACAAATGGGGCCATTTACATCGGTAATAATCCCGGAACAGATGGTTGTAATCAGAACCTCGCAGCAAGTAAGGGTTGGGAATTAAGGTAGTTATCCTCCAATAGTGTAGAAATTCTCAGAAAGATTATACGTTCCTTTGGGTGGCTTGTTCAAAAGCGCCGCCTCTAAGGCTTGGGAATAGCCCATGGAACAAATGCTATAGGCAAGGTCGCTGAACAGACAAGGCATCAACATGCCATCCGATGTGAGACGCAATCGATTACATCGAGCGCAATCGCCCCCTGAACCTCCCTCGACCACAGAAAAGCGACCGCTTGGGAGCGACATACGGTGGATAAAACGCACTTGCAGCCCTTCATTTATAGCAAATCGACGCATCTCTTCTTTCTGAACCTCTTGATGTTCGCCCTCAACAACACAGTTAATCTTTACAGGATTCAAACCTGCCGATTGCGCAGCGCGAATACCTGCCAGCGCCCGCTCCAGCGCCCCGCCGCGCGTAATTTGGGCATAAAGCATAGGGTCAAGCGTATCCAAACTCACGTTTACCCTATGCAGCCCGGCAGCTCTAAGCCCCGCCGCCTTCTCTTGGAGCAGTTGTCCGTTGGTAGTGAGCGCCAAATCGGTGATTCCCTCTATTTGGGAGAGCATGGCTATAAGCTGCTCCAAGTTCCTGCGCACCAACGGCTCTCCCCCTGTGAGCCGTACCTTGTGTACGCCAAGAGAAACAGCCAAAGCGGTAAAAGCGACTATCTGGTCGTAGGTAAGCATGTCGGCATGTGTGCGCAACGGAACGCCCTGAGGAGGCATACAATAGACGCATCGCAAGTTACATCGGTCGGTTACCGATATGCGCAGATAGTCAATACTCCTTCCAATATTGTCAATCATAGCAAAATCACTTCTACATGGGTTCCCGCAGAAACGGAGGTGACACCCAAAGGAATACGCACAATGCCCTGCGCCCTGTCAAGAGCGGTAATGTGTCCCGACCCATGATAATCAATAAGCGTGCAAGAGCCAACAGGATTAATGACCGCGGGAAGGTGCGCCATACGCTCTGCCTGTTTGCGCGTAAAGGGGTGGGAGAGGGGAAGCCTAAGCAACAGGGGAGCATAATGGGCGCCCATCCGTCCCATTAAAAAAGGCTTCACCATCAGTTCAAACTGAATAAAAGAGGAAACAGGATTCCCCGGCAGCCCAAAGAAGAAACAATCCGTCCCCACGCCAAAAGTGGTGGGCTTGCCCGGCTGAACAGCCACGCGGTCAAAAAGAATATTGATTCCCAAGCTTTGCGCCGTCTGCGGAACAATATCAAAATCACCCATCGACACCCCACCGCTCACAATCACCACATCGTTCTCTTTAATGGCAGCAGCAAGAACAGGTGCAAACGAATCAACACTATCTTTGGCTATGCCATAATAGGTAGCCAAAGCCCCCGCCGCTCTGCACTGGGCCATCAATTGCCAACTGTTGCTGTTGCGGATTTGCGCCGCCTGAGGCGACTCCCAGGGCTCCACCAATTCATCTCCCGTAGAGATAACCCCCACCTTGATTTTTGCAGCGACCTGAACCCTTGCGTACCCCATAGCTGCCAGCAAAGCAATATGTTGTGACTGAATAACAATCCCCGCATCCAGCACCTGCGCCCCCATAGCAAGGTCTTCGCCCTGAACACAAATATTGGTTTTACGTCCCGATTTTCCCGCGCAGCAAACAGCGCCCTCCACTTCCCAAGCCTCCTCTACCATCAGCACACACTCCGTCCCCTCTGGAACCATAGCGCCGGTCATCACCTTAACGCAACAACCTTCCATAACTTGATGCAACGGCATAGCCCCCGCCGCCACAACTTCCAAAAGGCGCATCGGCCCACCCCTCTCCAAATCCACAGATTTACAAGCGTAACCATCCACCGCCGACTTGTCAAAGGGGGGCATATCGCGGTCGGCCATAACGGGTTGCTGTAGCACCCTTCCGCAGGCGTCTTCAAGGGCAACTTGTTCAAAATCCTGTTTGAGCAGGCTTGCCTGTCCTGCGTCTAAGACGATTTGTAGGGCTTTTTCAAAGGTTTCCATGTTTTGACTATTGTTTTTCTCAAGCGGGATAATGCCGATTATAAATTTTTCCTTGTTTTTTGCACGCTCACGTCAATTCGGCAACAATTCGGCATATTCGGCAACAATTCGGCATATTCGGCAAACATTCGGCAATTATTCGGCATTAAACACATATTTAACTCGTTCCGTAAATGTCATTTTATTGCAATTTTTATGTCTTGCTATTTTTGGGCAAAGATAGCATTTTTAATTCGGACGTTTAGCGGACGTTTGACGAGCCTTTCGGACGTTTAGCGGTTTGCCAACTCACTGCGGGGTTACTGCCACTATCTCGCCAAACCGCCCGTTAAATGAAGCCCTTTTTGCCGCAATTCTTTGATGTTCAGCGCTCTAATCTTTGTTTACTATCCATTTTCCGCCTTTATTAGCACCCTCTCTGCGAATTAGATTTTGTTTTTTTAGTCCCCTGATGTAGTGTATTATTTGCGATTCTGTTATGTTTAATTGCGTAGCAATTTGAGTACGGGAAATTGTTGCATTTTCTTTCAATAATTGCAAGACTAAAACCTCTGTTTTCTGTGTGTTTTCTGTGTGTTTTTCGTGTGTTTTCTGTGTGTTTTCTGTGTGTTTTTCGTGTGTTTTAGTACCACCTTCCGTACCACTTTCTTCTCCAATTGCTTTTGTGGCATCAAGCATAAAAGTAAATTTTGTTTTGTCGATGGAGGTTTCAAAAATCACATCGTTGCCTGTCATATTCTTCCATTCTAACATTCTATCAAAGCCGTAACCACTATTTTCACAGAAGTTTGCAAGGCGGAAGAATTTTGCTAAAACAGGATTTCTCGGTGTGGATTCGTCTGTTTTCAAAAGTTCTTCAACAGGTTTCGGTAAACAGCCCGGATTTTCAAATTCAATTCGGTTTGAAAATACCCTTATTCTTGGTTTCATTGGGCTGAAATAGTCGCAGTGAATAAGCAAATTAACAAGCGCCTCTCGCAAAGCGTATAGTTCTCTCGTATCTTCGCGTCCGATTCCCATATCGCCAATCGTGTAGGGTGTATTTGCGTAATTTTTAAGTCGTTGGAATAGCACAAAATAGTATTCCCAAAGATTCTCTTGTTCGGAAACTCTGTATGTGTAACTTATTTTCGCATCGGAATAACTTATGCCCGGTATTTCCAAAAAATCAACTCTGAAATCGGGAAAATGGTAATTTATTACTTCATTTTTGCCCAACAACAACAACCCGCCGTAGGTAAGTTTACCGTCTTTTACAATCATTAGTCTTTCATTGAACTCTCTGTCGTTCATCTTGTTATAATGTAAATCAGGTACCATTCTTTTCAAATAATCCCTAAAATTTTCGTAAGATGCTTTGTTCAATGATTTTACAGAAGTCCCTTCTGCTGTTTTGCTTGACATTGTTCCAAAAGATTGATTCCGATATAGAGCGTTGATTTCGTATTCACTTGCCCTTTGGTCGCCACTGCCTGTACGAATGAAAGTGTTTGCTAATGCGTTGTAAAATACAGGTTTAACATCGGAAGAAGGTATAAAACAAGCCAAAATGTTCTTTCCTTCAATATCAAATTTGCTGAAAGTAGGAGTAATAATCACATTGAATTTTGAACGGGAACGTAAGGTACTTCCTAAATCTTGCTCCAACTTTTCCATATTGGTAACGCCTGTAACTTCAAACTTTTTACCGTTTTGCGACACTCCCAAAACAAGCCACCCTCCCGAAGTGTTTGCAAAAGCACTTACGGTATCCCAGCAACTTTGCGGCAATTTGTTTTCGGCTTTTTTGACCTCAAAATTGTCCCATTCAATATCTTGCAAGTGTTTTAATAATTCCTGTTTGGTCATATTCTTGTTTTTGTATTCTATGTTTTGTTGTTCGGGCATATTTGTTGCACTAAACCTCCGGTAGCTTTTTGTTTCCATAACTCATTGTCAATGTGTCATTAATCATAATTTCATTCTTTGGTATTATTTTAGTAACAGTGTTTTTCATATTTTGCAAAGTTAATTAAATCACCACCATTATTTTTGACTTCTATTTTTCTGTCTTGAAATTTACATCAAACGCTTTAATACCAACTCCCTCCACAGATGTAAAGTGTTCTCCGATGATTAAAAATTCGTACTCTTTATCTCTCTCCAGACTTACCTCCATGATAACAGACTGATTATTATTCGCATATTTCATTCCGTCGATTTTGGGAAAAGCATCCATCCCTTTACGAAAAGGGTAAATAGAATATCCTTTTCCCGACAGGGGCATATTAAAATTAATGGTAATAGTTTTAAGCTCAGAACTAACACTCAAGCTGCCATTGGTAAACTCACTGATAGAAACTACCTCAGGTCTTCTCTCTATTTTCCCCGCCCAAATTTTGTAAAACTCAATAAGCTTTGGCATGTAGTCCTCTAAAGTCAAATACCTGTCCCGCTGCTTGTCATAATTTTCCAGCTCATCAACAAGCTCTTCTATCCAAACAAATCCCAATAGATGTTTTTGCTGCATCACTTCCCTTGCTATAACCGATTGCTCAAAATCGTGGTCTTTAAAATACTTAATTACAGAAGCCCTAACCAAAGCCTCGTTCATCATAAACTCCCATGAACTATATGCCTGTCTCCTCATATCATCCCCTACGATTGAAAATATTTTCTCGCCACTCTCCCTAAACGCCTCTCGGTTTTTTGCAATCAAGTAATTTACAAATGAATGATTAAACTCGTGAATTAATATTGGAAAATTGTTCATCCCAAACACAGGTATCCCTTCTGTATATCTGGCCTCACTTACCCCTATAATTGCATACACCGTTTTTTCCCCATTGTTATAATCTAAAGACGGCCCGTAATTATTGGTTCCATTACCCAATCCGATGACTATTTTAAATGTCTCCGAAGGCTCTTTCCCATAAAAAGTACGATACCAATTCAAATCCATCTGCTCATAAACAGGAGCAAAACGCTTGACAACTTCAGCATATAATTCGGCATTATCATTGAAAAACCTGTCAAAATCAACATCGTTATAAAACCTCTGCAACAGCAAAACAAATCGTTCAATACTCTCTTCATCCCACCGACCATCCGCCTCCGTTAACGGTCTAACATCTGTCTGCAAATCTAAATGCTCATCCAAATAGATTGCCATCCAAGCAACAGCATCATAACCAAGCCATCTTTCATCCATAATAGATTTTGTATACCGTATCAACTCATGATTTTTGTGTTGTTCAAAATAGTGTTCGATTCTGTCGGTGTAGAGCTTAAAATGCTTTGATGAATACTCTTCCCGTTCTGCCAAACGAAAAACAATGCTCAATAACTCAACCCTCTTGTCGACTGTTGGTTTTTCTAGGAGAACTTTGTTTTGTGCAAATGCGGGGAGGCTGAGTATGATGCAGATTATTGGGAGGAACTTGTTCATTGGTTTATTGGTTTGAATTGATGGTTGTTTTTGTTTGTTGTTATTGGTGTGGTTCTGTAGTTTTTTAGTCTAACATATTGTTCAAAAAGCTATTGTGCGGAGTGGGTTTTATTAACAGACTTCCCATATTCTTTGTATATTTATCCTCTTTAAAAATAATCTTCAATTTCAAATCTTAACAAAACATCTTTTTTCCTAAAATCCCACCATTAAATCATCATTATTCTCTGCTTCTATACTTGCTTTTATTTCTCTGTACCTCTTTACTGCGGCATTATGATTATGGAAACAACACTGAAACGTCTCGAGAGGAATAGAAATAGTAGTATTAGTAGCGAAAGAAAAACCAGAATCGGGTAGTCTAACGTGTCCAAAGGGTCCAGTGGCGCTTTTTCTTTCAGTGTAAGTATCTTTAGTTGTAATTTTATGAATTTTAGTATTTTTTGGTGACTCAAATACTCGTATTACCACCATATCATCCTTTTTTGCAAACAATATTCCAAGAATAATGCGATTATGAGAAATAGAACAAAACTGTTTAATAATGTCCTCATCTGAAATTCTTTGATGTTTCTTGTAGTGTGGTTTTGAACTAAAGTCATAATAATTTTTTAACAAACGATATTCTATTACATTTCTGAATGTCTTATAATCCATATCGTAATATAAATCTAAAACATTTGTAAAGTTTTCTAAATGAGAGTGATTGCATATGCCAAGTAAAATATCGTTTTGTTTTTCTTTTGAATCCATATAAATGAATTGTGCAGCAAAATACTCGTGTAAGGATTTATGTGCCCAACGATAGTAATTACCATCTTGCACAAAAAGCGGAACATTTTTTAACAAATCGGTTAAAAAATCAGACTCATTAAAAGATAAACCTATACAGAAATTTTTACTTCTTTTAATCAATTTTAGTAACTCATCTTTTGGAAATTCAATTTTTTGCTGCTTAAAACAATTATAACCGATGTGCCTCAAAACTCTATGAAAATCATCAATACTTAATTTTGAATATTTGTCGTGAATAAAAGAATCTCCTTTTGTTAAGTCGTGTGCATCAAAAAAAGCATCAAAAACCTGCCTATAAAAAAGATGTTTTTTCAAAGGAATCATTTGTTTATATTCAAAAGCAGTAAATAGAAGAGAAACTAAAAGTGGATTTATTAAAAATTCATCTATATTTCTCATATCCTTTTCTTGAAGTTTCTCTATCAATAAGGATGATATTTTACCCTGATTGTCATATTTACGAAGCAAATCAAAAGCCTCCTTTTTCGTTAGTGCCTCTATTCCAAATATCTGAAAATTTCCGAAACAAGACAAGGCATTATCAGGACGTGAAGTTATAAAAAATCTATTATCAGACGCTTTGTAAGTAAAATCTTGAATATCCGTTGTTACGATCTCTCTGTCAGACAACGTAATTTCGTCATATCCATCAAGAATAATGATAAAATCGCCTTGCGCAAGCAACTCAAGCAATAGTTGCCTATCAAAATCTTTTTCGAGGGGACTTAGTTGTTCTTGTATTTCATCTATTAATTTCTTACCTTTATTCAATCGGCGAAGTTCGATAAATAAGGGGATTCCACAGTTTTCGTAAATAGCTGAAATAAAAATCTTTTTCATCATCGTTGATTTTCCCATTCCTGCTGTGTCAGTAATCAAAATGTTATGAAAGTCATCGGATAGTTCTTGTGGGTAATTGTCTATCGTTACTTCTTTCCGATGATTGCCAATTGTCAAAGGAATATAAATGTCATTCAATAAACGTTGAGAATTATGAAATACCAAAGTATTTATCACTGCTAACTTTTTAAATGTTCTCTCAAGATATTCTGTAAAGTTCCTTTCTGTTGGAAGCTTTTTGTTTTTATCTTTATCTCTAATTGCTTTCAATTTGGGTGTAACAAATACATCCACGATAGATTTAATTAGTGGAGTTGTTACGGCTATAACATTACGTAGATTTTCATTCTCTTGCATCTTTATTTATTGTTACAATTTATACTTCTTTTTTACGAAAAGAAAGCGCCACAGAAATCAAACCTCCTTGCAACCACCATACAATGTGTGGTAAGTCGATATTCACAATGATAATTGATACGAAAAAGTATTGCAGAAAAGCAGAAATGGATGCTCGCTTATCCAGTTTCTGGATTATCATAGGAATAATGTCAATAACTCCTGCTACGATGCCAATTATGGCGGATAATAATAACTTGTCCATTATGTTTGCCATGATAGTTGCATTTTAACAAAATTTCTTCTTGAATCTCGCAAAAGTATACATTGTAGGCAGTTGTTCATTCTGTTTCCCCTATTTTTGTCAAAATCCCAATACTTTTTCTCCAATTTCATAAAGATATTCAGGGGCAAAATCCACTCCATTATTCCAACAAACAGTGTCATATTCAACAGTAAAAGAATTAAACATATCCACATTAAGTAAATCCCGAATGATGGGACGATGGTCATTTTCAAGAGTGTTTTTTAAATCAACTATAGTTTTTTTGCCATCGTTAAACTCTATCAAGATTTCATAAGTTCCGTTAGCTTTTTCTGCGTCTATTACCCACATCATAGCATCTTATATTAAAGGGTTTATTCTTTTATATTCTCCAGTCTTTTTAAGAGAGTTCCAGTTTTCCATTAATTCTTCTTTGTGTAGTTCTGCCCACTCGGTTACAAGCCCTAATATGCGAGGCGGCAATTTTCCTTCTTTAAGTGATAATGTTTCTATCAAAATTTCTGCTCTAAATTCATTATACTTTGCGTGAAAATGAGGCGGATTATGCTCATTGAAGTACATATATATTACAATTCCTAGAAAATCGCTGATAACTGGCATAACTTTAATTCTTAATTATGATTGTACTTAACTCCGTTATATTTCAGTTTACAAAGATAGCACTTTTTGTAATCAAAAAATACAACCTTCACCTCAAAGCCTCCTGCGCAATGGCAATAATATCAGCCAAAACCCCCATGGCCGTACCTTTAGCTCCTGCGCCTGTTCAGAAGATGGAGAGCGGGGAGAGGTAATATTAGCTGTAAACCAAAAGGATATTGTCCTTGGGGCTAAGGTTGAATGTGGGATGGGATGGTCAAAGGAGGGCGTGGTAAAAATCGTCCATATGTCGTATCTTGTTAAGTTGGCTTTTTTTTGCTCGATACAGACACACTTTTTCCTTTAATTAACCGCAAAAAAAAGAAAATATAGTATCTGATTGAAAAATTTTGTTGGTTATCTTTTCTTGGAAGGCTTTTCTGTTGCAGTAATGCTGTCTGCGGGTTTCATTTACCGTCCCGGGTTACACCTGCTTGTGCTAAACCCCTCAATTGTAGGCAGTAGAATTAGTGGATTATTTAAGTTCATTTAACAATTCTAAAAAATTATCGGGAGGGAAAAAATGTAATTCATTGTCTTCTATTCTGTAAGGTAATTCTGTAAATGTCTTGTCTTTATACCAAAACAGGTTATTACTCAAAGAACCCGGTCCTTCTTGGCACATTCCATAAATCGCTGGTATAAGTCCGTTTATTGCTTTTATGACTTCCAAGTTTTCAATGGGATAAATAATGGCTGAATGCCTATGCGGCAACCCAACTAAAGAGCCTTTATTTCCAATGAGTTCCTTTCTGTTTTCAAGGTCAAACACAATATTGGGCACAAAGAAATGTTTTCCTTCTGCAAACCAAACAGAAAACTCTCCAAAATTTTCCTTTGTAATAGTCATCGGATAGTTGTGCTTAATGTTCTCAATCCCAACTTCAAAAAGTTCTTCCATTGTTTTCTTCCAACAAGTTGCCTGTTCAGGTTTGACATTGGTTACACTATTAGGAAAATCAAAAATTAACGTTTCGTATATGTCACCGGCAAAATCTTTTCCAATTGTATTTTCTTTCCCGATATAATTAACGTATTCATGATGGTATAAGCGAACTCCGATATATTTTTTTACTTCTTCAAAATTGTCGGCGATTTTAGCAAACTCTTTGTCAAATTGGCTTGCCCTTATCAGCGTATTAAAATGTTCATTGATGATTTCTTTGTAATACTTTAACTCGTCTTGTTTACAAACTTGTGCAAGATTTTGTAAACCAAGATGATTAAAGCCAAATTCATTTTCGCTTGCGAACATTTCTCCGTCTCCAAGTTCAAATTGAATATTTAGGTTTTTAAAAAAGTTTTCAACTTCTTCTATAAACAGCGCATATTCTTTGCTGTCAAAAAACGAAGCCCATTCAGGCACACTCGTTTTGCTTGTTTTTTTCTTAAATAACGATTTCATATTGCCCTTTTTTATTTGTTCTGTCAATTTTTTAAATGCTTTTTCTATTTGTTTCTCGTCGGGAATTTCAATAAATGCCAACGGACGTAATTCTGTTCCGTATTGCTGCGCAGGTTCATCGTATATTCCATCTTTTCTGGTTAAACAATATTTGTTCAGAAATACCAAATTTATAAAACGACTGCGGATTGAGTATGTTATACATCTCTTCGGTTTTCTCTTTTGGATTTAGTGTTTCGAGCATTGCTCCCAATAGCGCCGTTGCCTGTGGGGTGTATTTTAGAGAAAGTTTTTTAATCTCTTCCTTCTGCTCTTTTGTTAATTCTTTTAATAACAACAGTATACGAGTACATTTTTCATCAGGTATTGAATCTGGAATGTTTCTAAAAAAACGCAAACAGTCAAGTAGTTGCAATAGATAAACATTCTCTTTTGTGATTTCGTTGTGTTGTTTGACAAAATGAATACGGTATAGTCCGCGTTTTATTGGGTTTTTCTCGTTAGGAATACCAATTTGCAAAATCATTGATACTTGCGTTGTTAATCCCAACTCATTGAAGGCTGAATATCCAGTAAGGTAGCCGACAGTTTTTCGGCCTTTTTCGAGCAAATCTTTGACCACTTCATAGGTATTCGGTTTCATCGCTCCAAATTCAGTCAATTTGGGCTTGTAGAAACGCCCTTTTGAAATTCTGCAAATCTCTTCGTTCTCAACCATATAGTTCAATACTCTGTTCACGCTTGCTACTTTGCGCGGTTCAATAGGGAAATCTTTCGGAGTAAAAACATATCCGAAATCAAAATTTTCTATTGTTTCTCTAATAATATTTGCCATTTCTGATTAATCCACCCAAGTTATCTATTTTTGCAAAGATACTTTTTTCCTTTAATTAACCGCAAAAAAAGGAAAATATTGTATCTGATTGAAAAATTTTGTTGGTTATATACATGGTCGGGTGCTTACAAATAATGTCCAGCAATACCAATGATTGTTCCCAAAATTGCAGCCATTGTTAAAATAATCGGTACGGCTTTCTTGTCTTGCACAGAAACAATGAACACCACCGGTAAAGAAAGCGCTACAGAAATCAAACCTCCTTGCAACCACCATACAATGTATGGTAAGTCGATATTCACAATGATAATTGAAACAAAAAAGTATTGCAGAAAAGCAGAAATGGATGCTCGCTTATCCAGTTTCTGAATAATCATGGGAATAATATCAATAACTCCTGCTACGATGCCAATGATGGCGGATAATAATAACTTGTCCATATTTATTCGTTTTTGGTTCTGTCTTTATATCTCTATTCTATTTTCGATTCTTAAATCATAGCCAGTATCGTTCAAAAACTTATCCATTCTTGATTGATAACTTGGTATAGATATTCGAGAGTTACTGTTCGCTATATATGCCTTCTTTACTTTGTATTGTGAAGATTCTTGGGTCTTTTCAAAATGACTGATAGTAATGCGTAGTTGGTCATCTTTGTCTGATTTCCAATTTTTATGAGTTGCCGTTGTCAGCTCCACAAAAATAATTGTGGAGTCATACTCTAAAAGCCCATCGCTACATCTGTCCTTTGTGCCATCTGGTTTTAGCAACTTAATGCAATGGTCTAATGCGACAAATCTCACCTCAATTTGAGTGGCATTTGCCACAGTTGCTATCCATTTACTTCCGTCATTTTCATCAAGATATGCAGGTTTATGCGGAGGCGGCTCATCGTCGCAAAGTCCAAAAGTTCTTTTAGTGGAAATGTATTGGATTTTTGAATCAAAAAAACTCATAACTGTTTTTGAATTTCTAATAATTTAGCAAACAATTCGTTGCCTTCATCCAACTTCTCATTTAATTTATTTTCATCAGAAGGCAATCCGTTATAAGTTTCGAGAGAATGAATAGAGCCACTGTTTTCATCTAATTCATAAATTGACAAATCTTCCGAATTTATGGTCGAATTTAACGAAACAATATTTTCCAATTCCTGTTTTAAGTCATCTGTCTTTATCTTTGAATTTAAAAAGCCTGCTTTGACTAATAAAGTCAAATAGCTAATTAAATAAGGGCTATGAGTAGTCAAAATTAACTTATTTCCAATATTCATATTGTTGAATTCTAACAAAGATTGTAGCATTTCCCACTGTGAAGAGGGAAAAAGGTTCTGTTCGGGCTCTTCTACGATATTTATAAATGCCGTTTTATTGAATTTTGCTGATAATGCCGAAAGTGCAAGTCGTCTTTGTTCTTCTGTAAAACTATGATTATTCCAAATTTCCTGAACTTGCTTCTGAAACTTAACTTTTTCTTCGCTGCTCATAGGCTCTTTGTTCTCACTATGATTTTTTACAGAATTTGCCAAATAATTTGATACCAAATGTAATGGAACAAACGATTGAAACCCGCTTGAAGCATCTGTAAGTTTAACTTTATAATTTTCTCCTTTCAAATTAAGCGTATCATTCAACTTATCATATTCAATAACAGTATTATTGATTGGCAATTTTACAATGCCCTTCATATCTTGTTGAGCATTATAGTATTCCGCACTAAATTCTTGTAATGCTTTAGAAGACAGTTTCAATTCCTTTGAGCCTTTAATGTATGTCAAAAAGTTTCTTTCTGCTGGCACATACATTATTTGAGGTAAAGGATATGATTCTGCTGAAATTTCTTCGATTGTCAAACGTTCATTTTGATATGTTATAGAATAGGCATCTCCCCTATATTCAATAATTGATTCGGGATATAAATAAGCGTCCAAACGGTGGTATGGCAAAAATTGACTTCTAAAACGGTTTACTCCTTTTCTTTCAAACCAATTTATATCATAATCTCCTCTTACCAACGCTTTTTCTATCCACACAAAGGTAGAAATCAATTTGGCTACTGTACTTTTGCCAGAACCTTGATTACCAATAAACGTAACAACTTTATTTATTTTAAGCCACCCATCGTTATCTTGGAAACCGTTTTTGATTGGTCCGAATTTTTTGATTCTTATTTTACCCATATTATTTATTATACATTAGACTGCAAAGTTACAAATTTTATTTAATAAAATACCTGCTTTCAAACCGTTGACAAAAAAACTTGAACAACCCACTGTCACTCACACATTGCACACACAACGACCCAGCTGCTTGGCGAGGTAGCGGGCTTTACCCACCTCCTAGAACGTTCAAGAGTCAAATGTACGAACAATTTTCATTAAATGGCTTATCAAATCTAAAATTTTATCAACGGTCTTAATTTCCGTACCGCTTTCTATGTTTTTCATACCGCTTTCCGTACCGCTTTTGTCATCTATTGTACCGCTTTTTATACCGCTTTCATCGGACTAAAATAGTCGGTGTGTATCAGCAAATTAACAAGTGCTTCGCGCAAAGCGTCTATCTCTTTTGTGTCTTCGTGTCCGATTCCCATTTCGCCGATTGTAAGCGGATTGTTGGCGTAAATTCGCAAGCGTTGAAACAGCACAAAATAGTA
>Ga0123356_10003264_pt1 | contig 17025 bp, 12 predicted proteins | sample TergutEmb28metaG_2_FD_92546 | JGI IMG/M metagenome (GOLD analysis project Ga0123356, IMG submission 92546) | Embiratermes neotenicus P3 segment gut microbial communities from Petit-Saut dam, French Guiana - Emb289 P3 | ecosystem: Host-associated > Arthropoda: Insects > Digestive system > Gut ...
CGCATCCCGAAGGGATGCAACGCCTGGTAGCACCGGAAGTCCAATAGAATTTTCGCATCCCGAAGGGATGCGCCCTTTAATCTAGAAATCCGGTTAACGGCGACGACGCGTTTGCTGTTTTTGTTGATCCCGCCATTCCCGACAGGTATGCCAGCCGCCCCGCCTGAACAGCGTGCTTGAACGCCCGCGCCATGTTGATGGGATCATCACTCGCGGCAATCGCCGTGTTCAATAATACCGCCGCAGAACCCATTTCCATCGCTTCGGCGGCGTGAGACGGCTTGCCTATTCCGGCGTCTACTATCACCGGCGTCTCTTTCAATTCGGCGATCATTATCTCTATCAGCTCGGACGTCTTCAACCCCCTGTTACTTCCTATGGGCGCGCCGAGCGGCATAACGGCGGCAGCGCCGGCATCGACTAATCTGCGCGCGGCATAAAGGTCAGGGCACATGTACGGTAAAACGATAAAACCCTCTTTCGCCAGGATTTCCGTCGCCTTGATGGTCTCATGATTGTCCGGCAGCAGGTATGTGCTGTCGCTGATAACCTCGATCTTGATCCAGTCGCCGCACCCGATCGCCCGCGCTAACCGCGCGATACGCACCGCCTCATCGGCGGTTCTTGCGCCGGAGGTGTTCGGCAGGAGGATCTTGCCTTTGGGGATGTGGGAGAGGATGCTGTCGCCCGGCTTGTCGATATCGACCCGCCTCAGCGCCACGGTAATGATATCACATTCAGCGGCTTCCAAAACATCCGGGATGATGCGGTCGTCGCGGTATTTGCCGGATCCGGTGATCAGGCGCGAGCGGATGGTTACACCGCCTATTATCAGATCGTCGTTGTTTGTATTGATACTCATTGTGCTGTATCCGGGTTTGTATTAATTTCCATTAACATTACACACCATACGCACCGTGTAGAGACAGGGCATGCCTTGCCTCTACTGTGCGTTATCCGGTTTGTTATAAACGCATTCGCCGGGCGGTACGGATTTTGTGATCCACGTGTTTCCGCCTATCACCGCTCCCTTGCCTATTACCGTGTTGCCTCCCAGTATCGTCGCGTTGGCGTAGATTATTACATCATCCTCTATATCAGGGTGGCGCTTCTGGCCCGACCTTGGCTTGCCGTCGCGGTCAAACGGTGATGTCGCGCCGAGCGTTACTCCCTGGTATATCTTGACGTTCGCGCCGATGTTGCACGTCTCGCCTATTACTACGCCGGTCCCATGGTCTATAAAGAACCTCGGGCCGATTTCGGCGCCGGGGTGGATGTCTATACCGGTACGCGAGTGCGCGCGCTCGGCCAGAATCCTCGGGATTATAGGTACACCGAGCGTGTACAGGCGGTGGGCTATGCGGTGCGTGGCTATCGCCTCTACGCAGGGGTAGCTCAGAATGATCTCGTCTAAAAACTGCGCGGCGGGGTCGCCCTCCTTGGCGGCCTTGATATCTTCGAGTAGCGTCGCGCGGATCTCAGGCAACGTCTCTATCAGGCTGACCAACGCCTCCTGCGCGCGGTCTTCGCAGCTGCAGTCTACGCAGCCCTTGTCTTTGCGGCAGCGATAGTTCAGCACCTCGCGGATGTGCTTGCCCAAGCGGAAGGTGATGTGGCGCAGCATGTCGGCAATGAAAAAATTCATGTCGGCCCTGCGGACCTTTTCCTTGCTGTAGTATCCCGGAAACAGAACCGCGAGGATGTCGTCCAGGACGTCATAAATCTCATTGCGGCCGGCAAGGTCGAGGCCGTCATCAGCTATCGCTTCGGGGCCGCTTGCGAGGTCATCCTCCAACCGGTCGACGATCTGCGGCAGGCGCTCGTTCATCCATTTTGTCAAATCCATGTGTCAACGCCATCCCGTCAGTATGATGTTGATTCGTGCAGATTTTTTATCCATTGTGTAAAAAATTCCGTCCGGTGCGACCTCCACAGGTTTACCGGGTTCTCCAAGTCTACGTTTTTCGGCGGCTCTACATCGGAGCGCCCTTTCGCCGCGTCACGGCGGTACTCTTCTACCAACCGGCCCGGCTCGTATTCGGGGTGGCCCAAGTGTATGAGGAAGCGGCTGTCGGCGCTTTCGAATATCACGTACCCGGCGTCGTCGGAGTGAGCCAGCAGCTGCACGTTTCCGTTGTCCCGCTCTTTTTCGAGGACGGCGTCGTCGATTCCTGAGTGCCGGCTCTGGGCGCACCAGAACCAGTCGTCCATCTCTCCGGTTACTCTGTGGCCGCGGTTCAGGTTTACCGTTTTGAATACGCCGAATATCTTTTTATCGTAGACAGTCTTGTCTATCCCCAAATATTTTGCCAGCGCCAGCCCGCCCCAGCATATCCCCAGCGTAGACGGCACGTTCTTTCTCGCGTACTTAAGAATGCGCTTGATCTCTTCCCAGTAGGTTACGTCTTCGAACGGTATCTCTTCAACCGGCGCGCCGGTGACTATCAGCCCGTCCAGGTGTTCCCGCGCTACCGCCTCCTCGAAAGTGACGTACAGCTTGTCTAAATGGGAGTGGTCGCTTGAAGAGTAGTTGTGCGTCTTGAGCCTGATCCACACCGGTTCGATTTGCAGGACCGAGCGGCCCAGCGGCTGCAACAGGCTAAATTCGTACGTTTCGGCGCGGGGCATGATATTGAGTATGCCAACGCGGAGCGCGCGGATGTCTTCCCGCAGCGCGTCCTCGCTGGTTATGCACTGAACCTGGCTGCTCTCGAGCGCCTGGATCGCGTGGTAGTCCTTGGGTACTACAATCGTCATCTAATGTCAGGCCTTAGATCGACTTCTTCGCCAGCACTATGGATTCCCCGGCGCCACCGCTGTAGGTGGAGAGCGTCAGGTTATCGCCGCTCACAGTATACGTATACTGGGCCTTTCGTGGTGGTGGCGGAGCTGTATTGCAGGTTGCACACTGATTGGCAGGTGCCGCCGCATTAAAATTCGGCATACTCTCTATCTCTACGAAAAGCGCGCTTTTGGCCATTTCCGTATACCACGTGCCATTGATCGACACCCAACTGACAGCCACAGAGGTGATTTGGAAACGACCGTCGGCGTTGAAGCGCGTAATGTACTCGCCGGTGGGGACATCGAAACCATAGACAGCCGCTGCGGCCTCTCTGTTCGCTTCGGTCACCTCGCCGGCCCAAACGTGGGCAGCCCCGAGGATCAACCGCTCGTCCAACTCTTTGTCGTTCTTTTTCGGCCCCGTAGAGCTGCCGCTATCGCCGCAACCCACAGCCACTACCGCGATTGCCAGTGCTATCATAAGGAACGAACGCTTTGCGATATTTCTGATCGGACTCGCCATAAAACCCTCCGTATAAATTTAAAGATTAATACAGTACGTCCGCAATCAACCCTGTGCAGCAGCCTCGGGGATGATGCTGACCTTTTTGCGATCGCCGACAGTGCGCGAGAACTGGACCGTGCCGTTGATCTTCGCGAACAGTGTGTCGTCGGACCCGCGTCCGACATTGGCGCCCGGGTGCACAACCGTGCCCTTTTGGCGGACGATGATGCTGCCGGCGGGAACCAGCTGGCCGCCGAAGCACTTAACACCCAACTTCTTAGGATTGCTGTCGCGGCCGTTTCTGGTACTGCCGCCGCCTTTCTTTGTTGCCATTGCGCGGTCTCCTTACGTTACGCGTTAATCGAGACTATCTCGATACGGGTGAATTGTTGGCGGTGGCCGTTCTTGCGCTTGTAGTCCTTGCGGCGCTTCTTCTTGATAACAAGGACCTTTTTGGCCTTGCCGTGATCAAGAATTTTGGCGGTAACGGTCGCACCCGCGACTGTCGGGGCGCCGACGGTGATGCTGTCGCCGTCGACCTTGAGCAGTACCTTGTCGATAGTCAGGCTGGAACCCGCCTCGGCATCGACTAAGGGAATGTTAAGCTTGTCGCCCTGGGCCACCTTAAACTGGACCCCGGCCTGTTCGATAATCGTGTACATCTGTCCATCTCCTCTTAAAGCAGAAAATCTGTGCAATCTACCTAATATAATAAATTGTTTCTCAAAAACCAAATAAAAAATAAAAAATTATCATTGGATACATCACGCCTCTTCCTCACGCACAACACCGCCGGCGATTTCTTTGAAACTGAACTCGTCCTGATCGTACTCGTCGTTGACGACGACATCCAAATAGCACCCGTGCTCACGCTCCAGCGCCGCCCTCATCGCACCCTTGTTCTCCTTTATCAGGTACTCCGCTACGACGTGGTGGACGTATACCGTCACCGTCTTCGGCTTCCTGAGGGCCCGGCGCAGGTCTCTGTCTATCCGGGACGTCACCGTCTCAGGCGAGAATATCCACCCCAACCCGCCGCAGGATATGCAGACGTCCGTAAAAAACTCCTGCAACTCGGGCCTTACCCTTTTTCTTGTGATCTCCATAAGCCCAAACTTCGACAGGCCGGTATAATCCGTCGCCGTCGAGTCGGTGTCGAGCATCTTTTTCATGGCGGATTCGATCTTCCGGCGGTTCTCCAGGCTCTTCATGTCTATAAAGTCAACAACTATCTGCCCACCGATATCCCTTAGCCTCAACTGGCGGCAGATCTCAACGGCAGCGTCGGCGTTTGTCTTGTAGATCGTCTCCTCCAGGCTGTTCTTGTTCTTGCCTACGTTCCTGCCGGTGTTGACGTCTATGGCTACCAGCGCCTCCGTCCTGTCTATCAGTATATACCCGCCGCTCTTCAGCCAAACCTTGCGCTTCAGCAGCCTGTCCAAATCTTTCTCTATATTGAACTTGTCGAACAGCGGTGTCTTGTCCCTGTAATAGTACACCCGCTTCGCCATCTCGGGTGAGAGCGCCTTAACGTAGTGCTGAATGTCTCTGTAATCGTCTTCCTGGTCTGCGTGGACCTCGGTGACATCCTCGGAGAACAGGTCTCTGATAACGCGCGTCGTTATGCCCAATTCCCGGTGTACCATCTTTATCCCCGTCCCGCTCAGCGCCTCCTCCTGCGTCTTTTTCCAGGCGTCCAACAGCATGTGGATCTCGTTAACAAACTCCGTTTCCGAAACGCTCAGCCCGATCGTGCGCACTATGAACCCGACCCCGGGCGGCTTGATCTGCGATATCAGCTTTTTCAGCCGCGACCGCCGGCCGGACTCGCTGCTCTTCTTGGACACGCCTATAAAATCGGTATCGGGGACAAGCACGAGAAATCGCCCGGCCAGACTGATCTGCGTCGTCACCTTCGCGCCTTTTGTGCTTATCGGCTCCTTTATCACCTGTACCAGAAGCTCCTGCCCCTTCTCCAACGCCTTTTCAATAGGCACCCTCGGCACCTTCCCGCGCTTCGAGTTCCCGCGGCCGCCCGCCGAGAACCGCTCCATCAGGTCGTCCTCCTCCATCAGCAGGGACGGGTCTACGTCAGACGCGTGCAAAAACGCGGCCTTCTCCATACCGATGTCAATAAACGCGGCCTGTATCCCGGGCAATATCGACACCACCTTGCCTCGGTAAATGTTTCCCACCTGCCTGAAATAATCCGGCCTTTCTACTACAAGCTCCACAACCTTCTCGTTCTCTAAAAGCGCGGCGCGCTTCTCCGTAGGCGTGGAACTGAACAAAATCTTCTTTACCATAAAACCCTTTCTACCGAACATTGCATCCCCTCCGGGATGCTTTAAAAAAATTCTATCGAACGTTGCACCCCTTCCGGGATGCTTTTTAAAATACGATTTCGGCGGTCAGGCCAAACCTGTGCTGATTTGTTCGCCTGCCGTCCTGATTTTTATATGAGCCGAGGTAGCGGGCCTCGCCCCTTATATTGTCTGTAAACCTGTACGTCATAAACGGCGAGTAGTTGAAGTCGCTCTCGCGCTTCTCCTCCTCTTTGTCGTCGCCGATCTTGTGCGTCTTTGTCAGCTGGTTTTCCCAGTTGACGCCCAAACCTACCGTTGCTTTTCCCTGTACCGGGAGCACCCACTTGCGTATGCGAATTTCTTGCAGGCTGCCCGCGCCCGTAAACTCGTACGCACAAGTGACCGTGTGGCCCTGGCGGGTAGTTTTCTCTGTGGAGAGAAGCCCGGTTTGCGACGCGGTGTCTACGGCCTTGCCCGCGCTTGCGGTGCGGGTGTTGGCACGGGCGTAGCGGTAGTTCGCGCTAAACGTGGGCCAGCGTTGGAAACGGGCATCAAAACTGACTAACGGCTGGAACTCCAGCGTTACAGTAGTGTCCACGCGCTCGCGGGTCTCCTTGCGGCTGAGCTTGTAGGCTGCCGTCGACGTCGTGCCAAGCTTTGACAGGTGCGCCTTGATGAACCCTATGTTACCCAAAATCTCGGTGCTCGCGCTTGCGCGGACCTCGGGAAAAACCGTCGTCGTGTCTATGAACAGCGTGTCGGGCTGCCCGTAGAACTCGCGCCCCCAGCCGAATGAGACGCTTGTGAAGTTGATCTTGAACGGGTCCGGCGTGGAAAAGGCGGTCGAGAAGCGCGCGGACCAGTTACCCATGGACTGGTCGAAACGGTAGTACTCGTGCTGCTCCTCGCCCATCGTCAGCGCACGGAAACGCATCCAGCCCAAACCGTCCTCACCCAGGGTTCCGGACATATAGTCGCGAAGGGTGCGGCGCATGCCTAACTGATACTTGAAGAACTCGTACTGGCTCATGCCTAACGTATCGGCCATGTACGTCGAGCTCAAAAAGCTGTTCTTCAAGTTGGTATTGACATCGTACTCAAAGTTTATGCTGCGCATGTTGATCTTGGTAACGCCGGCGTTCATCCACTGCCAGAAATTCATTTCAATCGGCGCCTTGACGGTATCGCCGGGCGCGGGCTTGGGCGGCGTCGCCGGCGCACCGGCTAATTTTTTGAACAGCTCCATTACCATGAGCGAGTTCCTGAACCGCAGTGCCGTGGCGATATCGGCGTTGAGGTACTGCGTATTCGTGGTATCGCCGCTGCGCCGCGTCATCTGGCCGGTGTAGGTGCCCGTGTACTCGACGTTGTGGGTAAGCCACGTTACAAACTGCGGAGTCAGCTTCGCGGTACCGGTCTGCGTCCTTCCCCTTTCGCCGTAGAGCACGCCGTAGTCGTTCCACCGCTCGCCCTCGTTGTCGTTAAGCCCGAAGATGCGCGCGAACGTGCTGTCCATGAGCAGGTCCCAGTTGTTGCGCGTGGGCACGTCCGAGAGGTCGCGGTCCAACCTCGTGGAGTACGAGAGGCTCAGGAGCGGGTCGATGGGCGTATAGTCTATGCGCATTCCGTGCTTCAAGTCGAAAGTACGGGTGGAGAAGTGGTGTACGTTGAGCCGCGGGTCGTTGCGGATCTCCGTGCGGTGCTGGACCTCGGCGAGGTCAAAGTTGATCGTTTCGGGCAGCATGTTGAGCGAGTACCTCTTGTACACGGACGGCATCCACCCGACCTCCTTGAACGGCTCCGCGCTTGTCCACGACGGCGGGTCGCGCGGGCTGAGGTCGTAGCGCAGGTTGCCTGTCCACGTGCGGGTCGTGTCCCTCTTCTTATAGTAGTCGGCGCTGTCCGGATCCTCATGCGGGCCGCGGCCGGTAATGCTGGAAGTCATGCTGTAGCTTACGTCGGTCTTTATCCTGTCGAGCGTGAACCCGACGAGCGGGTTTTCCGACTCGCTTGACTTTTCGAACGATGTAAACGCGGTCTTTGTGGTCGTGAACGTTTCTAACTGCTGCGCGCGCGACTTCGGGCCGCCAAGCTCGCGCCCGAGCATCATGTCTATCGCGTCGCGGGCCATATCGGAATCCGTCGGGCCGGCCGTCGTCGTCGAGCAGGAGTATGTCGCTCTGCGGCCTGACCGTCGGGCGCGACAGGCCGCCCGAAAGCGCCCCGCCGACGGGGATGGAGACTCCCCACCGCTCCGGCAGAAACTTGTCGAACTGCATCTTCGCGTTGACGTTCGCCGACAGCTCGCTTCTGCCCTCGTTGCCGACTGTCATGTCGCTCATCGTGCGGAAGTCGCCGGCTGTGTAGTTGAGGCCCGCCCCCATAGAGAGGAAGTCGGACCATTGCGTGGTCACGTTCACGCGCGCCGCGACGCCGGTGAGCGTGCGGGCGCCGGTCAAAACCAGTTCGTTGACCCATATTTCGCCCGTGTCGGTTGGCGCAGCGCCATTCCACGAGACACCGAAAGCCATGAAGGTAATGGCCTTGAAGTTGGGCCGCCTGCCCTTGGGCGCGCGAACGCGCAGATGCCCCCGAGAGATGTCTATGGCCTCGTCGCCGACAGCCGCCTCCGCCGCGAGCTTGAGGTCGGAAAAATCCTGCAGCTTCATCTCAAAATCGTTCCACGCCTTATGGCGAGGGATCGTTGAGGTATACTCGTAGAACGTGGAGTCGTCGGAGCCGAACCGCATTACAAATTTCAGGTCGTCGCCGTAAATCTTGCTGCTGTAATCGTAAACCTTGACAGACAGCCCCTCGTAGCCGGATATGTCGCGCGAGTAGTAGCCCATATTCCTGCGGACGGTAGCGGTATCGCCCTGATTGAGGTTGAAAAAGTTAAGCCGCAGCGACTGCTCCTTCGGCGTCATCTCGCCCGACTTGGGCCTTACAATCGAGCCGAACACGCTTTCGTAGTAGTCCATATTGTCGAAGTTGCTGATGCTGGTCGCCTCGATTTTGGTTGAGTCTCCCGGCGACGGCTCCCAGTAGTTGCCCACGAGCTCAAGCCCCGCGAGCAGAAGTTCGTTCTCCCGGTCTCTTTGCCGTGTGTCGAAATCGTACCAGACAAGCCGCATGCCGCGCGCCTTGAGCCAGTCTGTGCCTCCGGCCGACGCAGAGTCTTTTTGGATGGAAGCGTGGCCCAAAATCTCCTTGAGGGGGATGCGGTAAACGCGCCAGTCGCCAATAACGCGCGCCTCCCTGTCGATGTACGGAGACGACTCGTCGTCCAGGTCAATCTCGTAGGAGTAATACCTCTCCCGAATACCTATGCGCGGAACCCCGTCGAGGTCTATGTTCTCGGTGTTGTCAATACTGTTGCAACACGTGCCGTTGACGTAACGGTAGTTGCCGAGGTTATCTCTGTCGTATCGGCGGAATATGTCGCCCGAGGGGTTGTCAACACTCCGGGGGAACACTAACAAATCCGTGTTCTGCGTGCGCGACAGCGTATCCCAGCCTGTTCGTGAGGCGTTGGGGATAACGTAGAACTTGTCTGCCACGTCAAGCTTGTTCAGCCCCCTGTCAAACTGCGATATAAGCTCCGGACGGTTTTGGAACGTGGTGTCTTCAAGGTCGAACCTGCCGTTGGGCGCGCCACCGTCGCGCACCTGATCGTGGCTGAACGTACCTATCTGCACCATGAGCTTGCCCTTGCGTCCGACTCCCGTACCTTTGGGATTTACCACCATCTCAAGGTAGCGGTGGTTCTCCATATTAATTCCGTTGCGCCCGAACGAGGTGGTAATGGCCGCGTACGACGAGTCGAACCTCTCCCGTACATCAATGGGATGGTGCTCCGACGCCGGCTTGGTGTGCAGGCGCAGCACGTCTATATAATTATCTGTATTGCTGTGCCGCGGGTTTCTAGGGTCGCGCTGCCAAACGGAGTACCTTGTAATACGGTTCCGCTCGTCGTAGGCGCTTGGCGTATACCAGTAGATATCCCACGCCGGAATACGGCCTGTCCTCAACATCTCCTGAGCTATGTTTTGGCCGGTGCGAATCGGGTCAGGGTCGTGCGTGTAGCTGAACGGGAAGTGGGAGTTATACCAGCTGCTGTGGCGCAAACTCAGCGAGTAGTCGTTCCTCGTCCGCTCAAAGTCGTCCAAATAGGCCGACTGGTCTTTCGACGTGTTGGTGTTTGTGCGGCTGCGTACTATTTCGAAGTCAAGCTTGGCGGCAGACGCCTGCTCCGCCTTGACAAACGGTAAAAGCCCGACGGCCTTTGTCATCCACTCCGGCTCGAAGTCCAGGCTTGTATTAAAACTCAGGTGCAATTTACTGAACGGCTCGTTGCCCAGCAGCGGGATATCATCGGCGGAGGTAGCCGCGTTTTGGTAGAGCACGCTTGCCGCCATGAACGAGTTGTCGCTGATGAACGGCAGGCGCATTTCGCCGCGCAGGCCGGCCAGCACTTTTTTCTCCAACACGAAGTCCGATTCGCGCTGATACGTTATTACAACGGACTCAGCAGCCCGCGCGCGCGCCGATAGCAGGTCTATCACGCCCATCTGGTAGTCTAAATCGTAATCCTCGCCCTCTATCAGAAGCGTCCCCGAGTTGGTCTTGACGGTAACGGTTCCGGGCAGGATGTTCCATCCGAGGTTGTCGTAGGAGGTCCTGCGTATCGCCCCGCCGGTCAACATGCCGTACTTGGGCACGTAGTCGCGCATTTCGGATGTTCTGGAGCCGAACCGGTAAATGCGCGCGTCGGCCATAGTGCCTAACGCCGGGTTGGCGAACGGCTCGTTGCCGTTTGCGTCGGCGGACCAGGGCGGAATTATAAGCTCCTGCTTGGCGGCGTTGAATACCTCCACCTTTTCTAAACGCGCGCGGCCCTGATCGTCGGTAAGCCCCATCACATCCGATATCAGCCGCCCGCCGGGGGTATGCCTGATCGTGTCGCCGACCGCCGGGTCAAACCAGAACATGTCGAGCTTGGCGTCCTCGAGGTCGCCAAGATAGTAGACGTTGCGCCACATCAAGTCGAACTCAGGTGTATTCGCGGCCGTCTGGTCATCCAAGTTGCGCGGCTTCAGGAGCGCGAGGTTCTGCACGCTGTTGTTGGGCGCGGCAGTCGGCACAATCGTACCCTTGGTAATGCTGCCGTCGGCAGTGCGCATCGTTATCGCTACCACCTCGTCGTCCTTGACAGCGTAGTCGAACCGGACGAAACCGCGGTCGCGGTCGACTGTATAGTCGGTGTTCTCCTCCAACATCCGGTAACAGGCCTCGCCGTTGCCGTCGACGTTGGACATGTAACGCCGCGTGGTGCTCTGCGAGGTCTCGCTGCACAGAATGGAGACAAAGAGCTGAATATCGGTGATGCGCGGCGACTGCACTCTTGTAGACGCCATGATATTGTTAGCAATGTTATAGTCTTCCTTGTAACGCCGGTCTACAAAGAAATACCGGTTCCTTATGTACTCGCTCTCCCGCTGCGCGGCCATGTTGTCGGGATCGTTCTTGCCGCCCAGCTCCTTGGATATCGCCTCACCCTGCGCGTGGCTCGCCATGGCCGTAAGCATCAGCGGCCCTAACTTCGCCCGCATCTTGATACCGAACAGCCCGTCGGCCTTGTCGGAGTACCCAGAGAGGTTCGTCCCCGGCATGTCAAACCCCATGTACCCGGCCACGATCTCCTGAATGATCTCGTCCTCAAGCTCTCCCGGATACGACTCCTTGTACTCAACCTTGAAGTTTTTCAGCGGGTCGTCCGTCAGGTCGAAACCGTCCTGCTTGGTGTGCGTAATGTTGACGCTTATCAGCCGCCCGACACTGCCGGTCAGCGCGAACTCGTAGTTGGTGCTGAAATCGATCGGGATGACATCTATGATCTCGTCCTCTTTGGTAGTCCATGTCTTTGTACGCTCGTATGCGACTGTGAGCTGCAGGCGCCCCTCGATCTTCAGTTTTGGCGGTTCGTTGCCCAAAAGCCGCTGCGCCCAGGGCGGATAGTGAACGGCGAGCTCCCACTGCAACCGGGGCGCCGCGGGCTGGCCAAGCTCCGCCTTGCGATCCTCGGTCAGCTTATCGTACCAGGCGTCGTAAAACGAGGCGTTCTTCTTGTCGGTAATGTAGTCGTTGAGTTCCCCGTAGTGATAGTTCCAGATGGCGTTGCCGTCGGCGTCTACCCGCTGAAGCGTAAGCTGGCGCTTTTCGAAGTCTATGTTCGCCGTGTCGGTAAACATCTTGCTCTCGTTTTTGAGAATCGCCCGGTTCCCCTCCGCAAACGGGCTGCGGTTCGACTGCCTGAACGGCGGTTCGTGCCCGGGAATTACCGGCGGTTCGTACTGCAAGCCCTGTGAGAACGCCATTGAAGCGACGATCAGCGCGGCGGCGGCAAACCAGATCAGCGGACGGCCGGGGCGATCGCCCCTGCGGATTTTGCGAACGCTGCCGCTCCCGCGGCGTATTCGCGCTGACGCCGTTGACAGAATAGCCGTCAATATACAGTGAAGATGTTTCACGTTACCGTCCGCCCCTCCGCCCTGCCGGCTCCGCCTGCCCCACGTCGCGGCAGCACCTGAACCCTACCGGGTTGTGCCGGTTCTGCGGGAAGTAGCTGTACCGCGCATCGGCGCACCGGCTTTGCGAGCCGCTGGCCCAAAAGCCGCCCATAACGTTATTGAAAGAGCGGTCGTGCGGCGAGGTCGTGGAGGTCCACTCTCCCAAATTCCCCGACATGTCGAACACGCCGAAGTACCCGCGGCACTCGGGCCGGCTGCCCGACCGCTGCGCCATGGTGTCGCGGACTACACAGGAGTTACCCTCGTAAACATTGCCATAAGTGTAGGCCCACTTCTCGGGCCCCGCGCAGGCTGTCGTCCACTCGTCGGACGTACACAGGCGCTTGCGCACAGAGAAGCAGGAGTCCATAGCCTGAAACAGAGAGACAAACGAACCGGGAGTTACGCCGCGCCTGTTCGGCCATCCGTAGGCATCTATGCAGAACGATTTGCCGTCTGCGCTTATGTGCTCCATGTCCGGCGGGCACTGCGACGACCGGTCGGCCGTATCGAAGACATACCGCTTGCTGCGAGCGTCCATCTTTCGGCCGCAGTTATCAGTGGCGCGGTAGTGCAGCGTCGAATTTTTGCTGATGGCTACCGGCTGATTGTCATACCTCGTCCAGTTACCGGTGCCGTCCATACTCCACTCTATGACAAGGCCCGCCTTGTTGGGCGTCAACCGCACGGCAACGGCGCCGCGGTGCAGCCCGCCCGACGGATCCGGCGTCACCCACGGCATCAACGTATCGCGAAGACATGGGTCAACAACCCGCGCCAGAGAATCGGCAGCCGCCTGAACACGGGCAAGAGAGTCAGCTCTTTTGAGCGAGTCCAAGCGAGCAAGCGAGTCACGGGCACGTGCAAGAGAATCCTCAACCGCGCGGCGGCGGGAGAGCGAGTCGGCAATCCTCAGCGAATCAATGCGGGCAAGCGAATCGCGAATACGGCCAAGAGAGTCGGCAACCGCACGAGCGCCGGCACGGGCAGCGGCAATAGAATCGGCACGGACGCGGGAGAGCGAATCAAGGCGTGAAAGCGAGTCTTGAAGACGAGCCAAAGAATCCTCAACGGTAAGCAGGCGGGCAAGCGAGTCCGCAATTCTGAGCGAATCAAGACGGGCAAGCGAATCGGCGATTCTTAGCGAATCAAGGCGAGAAAGCGAATCCGCCATACGGGCAGCGACAAGGTCATCCGCAACAACCGGCACCTCGTCCGTACCGCCCTTTCGCGTCGCCAGATACAGCAACAGCAGTAACAGCAGGAGGATCAACAGGAACAGCACGGCCATCGACCGATCCCGCCTCTTTTTGTCGTCGGGTTTACCGCTATTATTCGTTGAATTATTTTTTTTCATTATCAAAGACAAGCACTTTCAGAAAATCGACCGTTTCCTTAACATCATGCACCCGGAAAATCCGCGCGCCCATTTGGTACGCCACCGCTGTCGCCGCCAGCGTCCCCGGCAGCCTCTCTTCAACACCCCGGCCCGTAATCGCGCCTATGAACGATTTGCGCGACAAGCCGACCATTACATGATACCCCAAACACGCGATCCTGTTGATGCCCCGCAGGAGCGCGATGTTGTGACTGACACCCTTGGCGAAGCCAAAGCCCGGGTCGAGGATGATCTTGCCCCCGTCGACGCCGGCCGACAAAAAATTACCGGCGGACTGCATCAACTCCCCGGCCACATCCTCCGCTACATCCCCGTACTGCGGATCATCCTGCATCGTCTCCGGCGTTTTGCGGCTGTGCGTCAGCACAACCGTGCACCCCGCCCGCGCGGCAACGTCCGGCATATCCGGATCAATCCGCCCCGCCGATATGTCGTTGACCCACTCCGCACCGGCGCCAAGCGCGCTTTGCGCAACTGCGGCCCACGTAGTGTCTACGCTGACCGGCACGCCGATACCGCGCTTAATCAGCCCCTCTATAACGGGAAGCACACGCGCGGTTTCATCACCGGCCGGCAGCAGCTTCGCCCCCGGCCGCGACGACGATCCGCCTATGTCAATAACATCCGCGCCATCGTCAATCAACCGCAGCGCGTGGCCGACGGCGGCCTCCGTACCGGCATACCGCCCGCCGTCGTAAAAAGAGTCGCCGGTGACGTTTACAATGCCCATCACCAAATACGGTTTTTCAAGCATCACACCCTGTCACCAACCCCGGGCGCCTTACCATCGCCGCCCACCAGAACATCCACCGGCTCGTGCGCCTGGCGCCTCGGAACTACGCGCGTCTTTTTCGCCGACTCCAGTGTTTCGCCGCTCAGTACCTTCAATATCTCTTCCCTGTCTAACAGTTCATGCTCAAGCAGCGCGTTTGCCAGCCGTTCCAGCTCTTCCCGGTGGTCCGTCAGTATTTTCCGCGCCCGCACCGACTGTTCGTCCATTACCGCCCTTATCCGGCGGTCTATCGCCTCCGCGGTCGACTCCGAGTAGTCCCGGTGCCGGTTCATCTCGCGCCCGAGGAATATCGATTCGTCCTTGTCGCCGTAGGCCACGGGCCCAAGCTCCTCCGTCATCCCGAAGTCGCAGACCATCTTCCTTACAAGCGCGGTAGCCCGCTTGATGTCGTTGGACGCGCCCGTTGTCCGGTGCCCGAACACTATCTCTTCGGCGATCCTGCCGCCCAGAAATATGCAGACCTGGTCTAATATGAACTGCTTTGTCTGCATGTACTTGTCTTCATCAGGCAGCGAGAACGTGACGCCCAAAGCCCTGCCTCTGGGGATGATTGTCACCTTGTGCAGCGGGTCGGCCTCCTCGCAGTGGATATTGCACACCGCGTGGCCGGCCTCGTGGTACGCCGTGATCTTCTTCTGCTTTTCGGAGAGCGCCATGCTCTTGCGCTCGGCGCCCATCAGCACCTTGTCTTTGGCCTCTTCGAAATCGAGCATCGTCACATGGTCCTGATTGAAGCGCGCGGCCATAAGCGCGGCCTCGTTTACCAGGTTCGCCAGATCGGCCCCTACAAACCCCGGGGTGCCCCTGGCGATGATTTTCAGGTCGACGTCCGATGCCATGGGTATCTCTTTTGTGTGGACCCGCAATATTCCCTCGCGCCCCTTTACATCCGGCGCGTCTACGACTACCTGGCGGTCAAACCGGCCCGGCCTCAGCAGCGCGGGGTCAAGGACATCGGACCTGTTGGTCGCGGCGATGAGGATGATCCCCGAGTTCGGTTCGAACCCGTCCATCTCTACCAGCATTTGGTTCAGCGTCTGCTCCCGCTCGTCGTGCCCGCCACCCAAACCGGCGCCGCGCTGACGGCCTACCGCGTCAATCTCATCAATAAAGACTATGCAGGGCGAGTTCTTCTTGGCGTTCTCGAAAAGGTCCCGCACACGCGACGCGCCAACGCCCACAAACATCTCCACAAAGTCAGACCCGCTCATCGACAAAAACGGCACCCCCGCCTCCCCCGCGACACAGCGCGCCAAAAGCGTCTTCCCCGTACCCGGCGGGCCGAGCAGCAGTACGCCCTTGGGGATCTTCCCGCCCAACTTTTTAAACTTCTTCGGGTCCTTCAAAAAGTCGATGATCTCCGCAAGCTCCGCCTTGGCTTCCTCCACCCCGGCGGCGTCGGCAAACGTTATCTGCGGCCGGTCGATGTTGTGCAGCTTCGCGCGGCTCTTCCCGAACGAAAACATCCCGCGCTGCGCCGACTGCATGTTGCGTATCAGAATGAAGTAGAAGAAGAGCGATATGGCGACGATGATCATCAGCTGGAAGAGTATGTTGCCCCATACCTTCTCCGGCTCGAACGCATATACAAACCCGGCCTCGTCCCAGTCGGCGAGCATCTTGGAATCTATGAACGGGAGGTTGACCGTAAAGTTGCCTGACGCGGCGGCCTGCCCCGTCTGCTGCGCGCGCTGTGTCCCCGCGACGGCCGCGAGCATGTCCGGGTCGCGCACCTGGCCGCGTAAAATCGCCTGGCCGCCGCCCTTCTGGACGACGGACGCCTCGCGGATCTCTACCCCGGGATCGTCTAACAGGGCGCGGAACTGCGAGTACGTGAGGCGCAGCTCGCGGTTCGGGCCATAAGCCTCCATGGAACGCAGGCCGAAGACCACGGCGGCGATTATCAAAAGCCACACGAATATGGGACGCCCGCCACCGGCAGGCGCCGCGGACGGCTTCTTGCCGCCGTCGCCGCCCTGCTGCTTCCGATTCTCACGGGTGCTGTCGTTCTTCTCTTCTGGGACCAAAAGCCGGTTACCTCCGAAACAATAGAAAAAATCATTATAATATATATTGTGCGCACGGGGTTTTGAAACCTATTTGGGAAAATGTTTGGTCAGCGCGGATACCGCCCGGGCCGCTCTCCCGCCCCCCTGCGCGGTTTTAGCCCCCCGCGGCGCGCCCTCACAGCGGCGCCGGCGGCGTCCGAACGAAGCAGATACGGTCTTCCCGGGGATAAAACTTCCATCCGTCCGGCAGCAGGTGCTCCCCCGACGAAAGGGCCGCCGACTCCATAACGCGGCCGATATGCAGGCGCGACGCCGATATCCCGTACTCTTCAAACAGTACGAGCACCGCCTCCCGCGCGATCGGCGCGTCGTCCGACAGGGCGGTTTTGTATATGTGGAAAACGTCGCCGTTAACGCGCAATACATGGCCGCCGATCCAGGCCTCTATCTTTTCGCCGATAATTTCCCAGGCGCGGGCCGCCGATTCGGCGCAGGACGCCATGTTTCTCACAACCGCCGGGTTGAGCTCTTCCATAAGCGGCATGATGCTGCCGCGGACGTAATTTCTGCGGTATTTCGCGTCGGCGTTGGAAGAGTCGACACGCCAGGGTATCCCCCTCTCCGTCAGCCAGCCGACCAGTTCCCGCCGCTCTGCGTATA
>Ga0123356_10003265_pt1 | contig 17021 bp, 14 predicted proteins | sample TergutEmb28metaG_2_FD_92546 | JGI IMG/M metagenome (GOLD analysis project Ga0123356, IMG submission 92546) | Embiratermes neotenicus P3 segment gut microbial communities from Petit-Saut dam, French Guiana - Emb289 P3 | ecosystem: Host-associated > Arthropoda: Insects > Digestive system > Gut ...
AAAAACGGAAAATTATTTGACTTAATAATTTTTTTGTTGATAAAATCTAAAAGTTAATCTAAAATTATTATAGTTACAAAGAAATAGGAAATTATCTAGGTTTTTAGAGGTTCCCTTTAATAAATTAGGAGAAAAATATGGGAATATTTGATATTTTTTAGAAAAATAATATAGAAGGGAAAATAAAAATATTGCAGGAGTTGGAAGAAAAAATATACAATATTATATAGAACTCATTAACAAATTAATGAATATTGATAATAATGAAATGTTTAATCTAAAGAATGGAATAAAAAAGCAGAAGCGGATTGGCAAATCTTCTATAATTTATCTAAAGATGAATATTTTAATCCAGATTATAGAGAGCATTTATATAAAGAATCTTGGTTAAAAAACAGAGAAGAAGTATATTCGATTTCTGAACCAAAAACATTTGATGAATTATTTAAATATTATTACAATTTTATTTTTCCGTCAAAGTTAAAATATGATAATTTTATTGGCTCTTTAATCTTAGAAAAAAATAGATTATTTATAGTATCTTACAGCGGTTATATATTTGGAACTGATAATTATATCATAAAGTTTGAAAATAAATATTACGAAATATGTTATCCAAATTTCAAACTGCCTCTAGCAGCTCGTCCATCTCTTGAGTCATATAGGAAATTAATAGATTAATTATCTAAATAGTGAACCTTATTGTAATACTCCACCTTAACACACGATTAGCATTACGCCACCTATTCGGAGATTCGGATTCCTGTTTTGTCAGGTTGATCGCTTCGCTCAATCTCCCGAAATATCTCCATATTATTAGAAAAAACTTCCCCTTTTCATACTATAATATATAAGAAACAATACCTTTAGGAGGGTAACATGAAAAAGTTTAGTATTTTGGTTTTGCTGACTGATGGTTTAGTAACAGTAGATTTATTTAGCCAGTCTCTTTCATCTTTTTAACAACAAAGTCAAAAAAGAAATTCCATTATTATTCACATAGTTGCGGATAATACAAATTTTCAAATAAGTACAGCAAATGGCAAAATACCATGTACTTTATCAGACATCAAAAGAATTTAATTTTTTACCTTTTTGTAATTTGGCAATATATTCTGGGGTCTTTAATTTAGCTACAGCAAATATTTCTTTTCTATAATATTTTGCATTTTCATGTTTGAAAAGTAACTTTTTAATTATTCCTATTATCGTAGTAATAAATATAATAAAAAAAACTAATGCTGAAATAACAATAATAGCTTGTAAAATATACGACAATAAAGGAATATCTAAGAAAAAATATTCAATTTTTCTACTTATAGAATATAAATCATTAATAAATTCGGATAAAATCAATAGAATTAATGGACTTGCAAGTACTAAAGAAATTCCCATAGCGATGCATCCAGAAATAATCCCTGTAGTCATATGTTCCTTTACACAATTATCACATACAAAGAATGTTTTTACTTTCATTTCACTAATATTATCAATAGTTGTTTCACCCTTATCTTGCGTTTCGTAAATTAATTCATTTCCTTCAAATGGACCATTTAAATTTATCTTACAATTACAATTCACACAAAATCTAGAATCAGAATTTATATTTTCTAGCTTGATCCTAGCGTTTGCAGCCTCAACTTCATTGGGACGTAATTTTTTTCCAACAGTGATTAAAATAATACTCCCAAATACTGGACCAAAAATAAAACCAAGAACCAGAAATAATGGAAATGAACGCCCTTGCGCTCTTGCTCGCATTGCAATAAAAATACCAGGGATCATCCAAATGCAAATTAACAAAAACCACATAAAATTTCTCCTTTTTAAAATTATATATAGAGATTATTGTAAAAGTCAATAAATTATCGATAAAATTGTTATTGTTTTACTTATTTATGGTCGAGCAAGCCGGAGTTGAAGCGGTGATCTCGTTCACGAACTCTATCGAATGGCGACACTGCTCAGGTTAATGAATATTTTTTTATTTACAATATTGATGAGAAAATTACTAGCTAAATATAATAACCTCTAATAAACCTAGAATTCTCAATAACAACATTGTTGATGATACAAAGAAAATGTTATGGTTGACATATTTTAAAAATAATGTATAATTTAAATAATTACATTTTATAATTCTATATATGAGGAGAAACGAATATGAGAAAATGTTTTGTTTTATTTATTATTATAGTAAATATCAATTTTTATTTATCAGCCAATCCACTTGAAGGAGCTTGGATTAGCGAAGATGCAACAACATGGCTATTTTACAATGATGGAACAGTTGTTAGACATAGAATAAGGGACGCTATTGATGAATTTTTTCCTGGAGAAATGGGTATTCGGTATCGTGAACAAAATCCTGGAATGATACAACTTGGTCATCAAGAGCATAGAGGAACTTTTGAATATAATTCTAATCAAATTATTATCAATTTTACAAGATCTTATTTTAATTACTTTAACGGTGGTGGTATGACTTCCAGAGAAGACCTAATATTAAGGTATACTTATCAGATTACTAATGATATAATAACTATGTCTGATTCAAATACAACAGAAAGATTAACAAGAGCGTTTTATACATCACAATTTAATGGTGATTGGTTCAGAGATAATAAAATATTGATAAAATTTAATAATGATCATTTAACAATGTTTTCTGATAATGGTATTACTATTTATAATGGTCGATACTTTATGAATGAGAAATATATATGTTTATATGCTCCATTTAATTATCAAGTACCAGGCGGTACAATAAGTTCTATAGATAATTTTACAATATTTGAATATAGATTTGAAACTAATAATATTTATCTAAGAAATCTAAGGGATACAAATGAAATATTTGAAGAATTTTCCAGATAGAAACAATATTTTTATATAAATAACTAGAAGATAAAAAACCCTCCCCTTTTTCATACTATATATAAGAAATAATGTTAATAGAAGGTAATATAAGAAAGTATAATTTTTTCGTTAAAGGTTTGACATTTTATAATATAATTATTACAAATGGTAGCGGTAGTGAAAAAGCATGTTATTGGACATCAGATTAAAAATGTTAAAAATATTTTATTTGACATACTACACTTAACCCACGAAACGCTTCGCTGCTTCACTAAAGTATTTAAAAGAATTAACTAAAAATGATTCGTTGTTAAATAGTGAAGCTGGTTTCTAGAAAACAATATTAAAGTCTCAGTAATTCCATAACCTAGTCAATGTACCCCGCACGTACAACATAAGGATACTTTCACCCGGTGAAGTTGACCTAGAAATAATGACACAAAAATCTGTATCCCACATTGTTATATCCTGGAGAATAGGTATCATATTTTCCAATACTGCTCCCATAATACGACGCTGCGCTGCGGGAACTTCACGATGTGCCATGAAATCCATTTGGGTTTCTATCCAACGTATAGCGTTATTTTCGCTGTCAAAAAATACTGTAAGACTTTCTTCATACGATACTACACCGGGAACGCCGGCTACCGGGTTTGCCCATGTCACTATACATCCAAATATAATAATGACCATAACAAATACACATTTTTTCATACAATCCTCCAAATGATTTATAATCATCTTATCACACATTTTTAATTATTTCAATAATATTTTATATAAAAACTTCAAAAAATAACATAAGATAAATCTATGAAAACTTTTTTTAGTTTTTATATCTTATATTTATATTTTTCTTTTAATAATTTTTACTAAATTAACAATTATAGCAATTATTATTAACCAAATTGCTAATCCAATATATGCACCAACTCTATATTCACTAGTTTCTTCTTCTTTAGAAATGGAATTAAGAATTATTTTTTCTTTTGCAAAAATATTATATATACCAATATACGGTAATCGAAGTCCATAAATAAAACCGTCTTTGAATACTGGTTTTGCCTTTTCCATAAATTCAATTGCTTCAAATGCTCTATCTGCAACATCTAAATTTGAATTACTTAATAAAAAAATAAATGTAAACCATACTTTATTCTTAATAATAAATGCGGATCTTACAGTACTAAAGTCATAAAAAAATGGTTCATCTATAATATAGAACTCATTATTTCCTATGTTTGTTTTCTTTGCAGGGCTATCAATCATTTTCATCATTTCTTCAGTTGAAATATTACCTTGTATTTTTAATTCAGAAACATATAAAAAATTTTCATCATTATTAATATCCATAAATCCATAGCGAGAAAAACCTTCAATATCATGATCAAAACCTAACAAATAATCAAAACTATTTAAATATTCATGGTTATTTGTTTCTACCCATCCGTTCGGTAAGGTAATAGAAAAGAATTGTCCTCTTGCAATATTCACATTATCTGGTATTTCCTGGCTATTAATCGGGAAAATAAGTAATATTCCAATTATTAAATAAAAAGCTTCCTTTTTCATAATTATATCCTTTAATTATATTTAAAAAATATTCTGTAGATATTGTACATAAATATTTTTATTATGTCAAGTAACCATTATTTTTTATTATATTCTTCTTTTCTTCATCATCTATTATGTGTTTGCCTACTGCGCCTGAATCTCTTCCGCCATGTGCCGGATCAATAATAATTGTTTCAATTAGACTCCGGTTTTGATCTTCATGCCCAAAAGCAAAAATACTAAAAAAACAAAGTAAAAATATAAAATAAATGTTTTTCATTTTAACCTCCTGTCTATCTAACAACCAAATGTTTATTCACGGATGCGGCGTTTGGTTTTTTTACATCAACAATCAAATCACCGCTAATATTCTGCCAATCTGCACATGAAAGCAAAATAAATGAATAATAATCTAGAATAAAATTCTGATTAAGACCATACAGGAAAGGACCTTTTTCATTCGAACTCCAATAACTGATAACACCCAGATTCAAAGCGACATTTACTCTATTCATTGAAAAAATATCAAATCCGTATAAAGTATATTGAAAGCCATCTATAAAATTAGAAACAGTTCTATTAAATGAAGCTGTTCCTTGATTTTCTGTATCATTACAAATAAATGCTTCATAATAACGTTCCACTAAATTAATAAAAGTCATACCCGGATTAAAAACAGAAAGAGCAGAAGATATTGATTCAAAATTGACCTTATTATTTTTAGCAATCTCTCTAACAATAGCAGCTCCGCCAAAATTTCGCGCCAAATATGCACCAAAACCATAAGTAACGCCATAAGATTTGGAACCTGTCCAAAAAAACGGATCACAGGTATAAAGACCCAATGTATAAGGTATTCGCATAGAAATGGGATGACCGGAATTATTGGGTCTAATTCCAATCATAGGCCCAATTATATCTTCACCAAGCATAGCAAGCATTTCGGTATACCATATGGCATAACTTGTATTATTCTTAATAAATTTTTCATTAAAATTTATTAAATGGATAAATTCATGGATTAATGCTGAATATACAGTTTCAGGTCTTGAATCCAGCCAATAACTGTTTATATAAAATATTTCTGCATTATTAGATTTAATACTTGATCCGATTGATTGAAGGTATTCATTAGAATAAAAATCCTTGCTCCAAAAATATCCAATATTACTTCCTGACGCTCCTGCTCCTCCTATATCGTATACTAGAATTTGAACTCTTTTATCACCATCTACACCGCCAGGCTGCGAACTATCAGACGCACCACCATATTCATAACCAAAAATTGGAGTTGTATATCTATATATTTCATCAAATTTCTGTGCCATTGCTCTTGCTTGAGCAGTTGTTATTTTATTATCAACAGTACTAGTTGAATTATTATCAAAGTATTCATCAATAATCCAAATATTGGCATGATTCGAAACAGCAACTAATGTTGCCTGTTTTTGCTTCCATGCATATTGACGATCAAAATCGTCTAACCAAAAAAGTCTTTTATCCCCGACTGCAGGCGGAATAAATGGCATTATCTTTAAAGAACGCCCATCCATAGATACAACAGGAAGAGGAGGCGGATTTGCGTTAAATTCACTGGCTATTTGTTTGTCAAATTGAAGAGGAATTCTATCACCTTGTTCGATATAAGAATCATCATTGTAATTATTATTTAAATTTTCAATAAGACTTCTTCCATTCATTGCAACTTGATATTTTATTCCATTAAGCGTATATGATGAAATACTTCCAGCATCAGTATAAGCTACATAACGCGGCGCATTATTAATAGCAACAGAATATACATAATTTCCATTAAGATCATTTAATGAAATTTGTCCTGAATTATTAATTTTGTAGATTTGTATAGACTTTGAAGTATGAGAATAAACATCCCCATCCCATGTCTTGAATGTATAATCTTCATTTAATAATAAATTATCACATCCGATTAGACTAATTAAACTTAAAAAAGTAAGTAAAATAACGCATTTTTTCATGATTTTTCTCCTAGTAATATAGTATGAAAAACCGATTAATTTTTTCCGGAAAATGATTAATTATAGAAAATCTTAGCGCTAAAGTGAATTTTACTCTTTATTCTGCATTACGCACAACTCGTAAACCAATATTAGTATTCATATTGAACCAGCCATATGTAGGTATATACCTGTCCCTACTTGCTGAACGAATACCCTGCCAATTTTTATGCCACATGCCTCCCCTGACAACTCGAGCTCGACCAGAAGTTGGTCCTGTAGGATTTGTTTGTTCAATTCCTGGATAATTTCCATACCAATCCCAACACCATTCCCCAACATTTCCATGCATATCATATAATCCCCATGCATTAGGTTCAAAACTTCCTACAGGCGTTGTTTTTTGGTAATAAATACTAAAATTAGCATTATCTTTATTTATATTTTCTCCAGTATTAAATGCAGTCAATGTCCCTGCACGACAAGCATACTCCCATTCTGCTTCAGTTGGAAGTCGATAACCATTAGCATTTAGATTCCAAATTACATTCCTGTTAAGCATTCTGCCTTCTGTATCTCTTACATCAGTTATCGTATAAACAGGAGTTAATCCATCTCTTATACTGCGCCTGTTACAATATTCTATTGCATCAAACCAACTTACATTTTCAACAGGCAGATTATCTCCTTTGAAATAACTTGGGTTTGAATTCATAATTTCTTGATATTCATTTTGTGTTATTGGGTAAATACATATATAAAATGAACTTATGGTTACTTGTCGTTGGGGACTTTCATCATTCTCACGACCAGCTTCATTAGAAGGGCTACCCATAATAAAACTACCGTTATTGATATACACAAAATTATTTTCACTTTGTGGAAATAATAAAATGTTAAAAAATAAGAAAGTTAAGATAAAAATTAAACTTTTCATAAAACAACTCCTATCTTAAAAAATAAAAAACTCCAATTGACGCAATAAAACTAACAGCAAATATAATAATATTTATCTTAGGATTTGTTTTTGAACGCATTGGAGGAATAATAGCAATTCCTGCTATAAAAGCTAATAGATAATATAGAAAAGGATTATCAGATTTTCCAAATTCAACAATATTTAAAATATAGCTTAACATAATTATCATCAAAACAATACCAATAAACCAACGTAAAATCTTAACAAAAATATTCAGTTTTTTTACTTGAAATGTGCTTTCTGTATCCTCTGTGATAAATTTTGAATTTATTATATTCCCTTTATTTTCATATCCACAATTAGGACATTCTGTAGTTACATCTTCACCTCCAAAGACTTCAATAATTTCAAATTCGCTATTACATTTTTTACAATTTACAATCATTGTATACTCCTAATAAAATATTAATATACATCGAAATATATGTCAATATTATCAATCTTTTATAACAGAAAAAGAAATACGGGCTATTTGTGGAACAATCCTCAAATGTATATTATATCCATTAAGTTCATATTCAATAGTATCTCCTGAATCTTCTCGATATGCATTAATCATTTTTGCACCCATATTTCTTAATTGTTCATCCCATTGATTTATAATTAATGTAGTATAAAACGATGATAATTCATTTATATAAACATAAAATGCCGACTCCATAATTTTATTTCTATCACATTTTTTATAATAATAACCTGCATCAAGATCAATAGCAGAAGTATTTAACAAAATCTTATATGTACCTCCAACATAATAATAACCTTGCTCGTTTATTAAAACTCCTGAAGGTAAATCTTGACCTATCGAACTTATCAATGAACTAATAATAGGTTCACAATCCTCAAATGAATAATTAAACTTTAAATTATTTTGTCCATTAACATGAGGTAATGTAATAATAAATAAAAATATAATTATATGTATATTTTTCATAAGAATTCCTTTTTAATTAAAATCACGCAGCAATATCCTTTTTTATCCATATTTGTAATTCCTTCATAATTTCCTTTTACTCAGCTTTTAGCTGCAAAGTTCCAAATTTCTCGACAATAATATCTAATTGTGAGTATAATGCAATTTGGTTAAAAATCAATCTGGGTTCATGTGTTTTAAGCATTGTAACGAGACTGTTAAAATTCATAATTCTAGATTTTAGAGCTAGAAATTTTTCTCTTTGAAGAAGATTCCATATTCGTTTTTCTGCGGCATTAATCATTTTTAATACTTTATTTGCAAATATCATGTTTTCTCTTTTGATTACATCCATTGACAGCATTTCAGAATATTCAATATTATCGATAGCTCCCTGAATAAGAATCATAAGCATTTTAAATTTATCAATCTCTCCGTAAAAATTATCAAGTACTTTATTCCAATCATACCCTGACTTATCTCCCCATTGGTTTACAAAACTTCTAAAGAATTTATTTTCTGTAAAATAATGGATAAAACTGGCAAAAATAAGCTGTTCATGAATGAATAAACATGGAATAAATATTACTTGTTTATCTTCATCTTTATTCGTTTCTTCTTTGTAATTATATATTGCTGAAATAATACTTTTATTAACTGTCATATACAACCTCGTTAATTTCAAAATTTTTTCGAAATTTCTTCTTCTCTACTTCTCTAATAATAAGATTTGTGTCAATAAACCCTCTATAATTAACAGCCATTGAATAAAAATAGGGATTATATATCATTGCGGTTAATAGAAGTACTTTGTATTGTTCAAGCAGGATTTTTGGATCTTTTAAATCTATTTTTTCGTAAAATTTACTAATTTTTTGATCTTTTTTATCTGATGAAAGCATAAATTTCATAGCAAGTTTTTCTTCTTCTCTTAAAGTAATCTTATTAAATATATCATTAATGTGATTTATTTCTTCTTTATGGCTGCTGTTGTATAATGAAATTGTCGAAAGAGCAACCTTAAGCTGTTTTCGTATTGTTTCTATATGTTTTGTCTTCATAAACTGCTCCTATTGATGTTCTTATATATATAGTGTAAAAAAAGGATAGTTTTTTTCGTAAAAATCATAAAATTGTCAGTGCAAGAAAGTATTATTATTCAAAAGTAAATATTTTTATTTCTTAAACAGCAATAAAACCGAGTGCCACAATCTTTTAAATATATTTCCTTTTTCGCCTGATTCTGCTGTTACAAGCGGAATACGGCTCAATTCGCCTTGTTCATCTGTAATGTAAAGATACCCTGCAGATGTGCCTTCGAGTATTGGAGCAATCAGCAATTCCGGTAATACTACCTCATATTTTATTTTATCTGCCCTGTTTACATGAGATGTAAAGGTTAAATGACCTGCAAGTTTTAATTTAATATTATTTTCTTTTCCTTTCCATAAAGGAGCTGTAAGTAATTCTTCTTTTTCTTTATTATCTATTGTAAAATAAACTGTTTTAAAATTATCAAATGCCCATTCTAAAAGACGTGTACTGTCCGCTGCACGTATACGGCTTCCGCCTCGTTCCGAAGGAGCTCCAAGCAGAACTAGTATAAAACGCGTTTGATCCCTTTGCGCTGTAAGAGCAATGTTGTAACCTGATGCACCTATATAACCTGTTTTTAAACCGTCAACACCGGGAAAAGTTCTTAAAAGAATATTTCCGTTATTCTGTGTAATTGTTCTTGGATTAAGCTGCCGTCTTCCCTGTACATTAGCTGCCAATGGATAAGCAAATGTTAATACCGAATGAAAATCTTCAAGACTATACGGATGCATGTTTAAATAATTCCTGCAGAATAAAGTAAATTCGGCGGCTGTTGTCCTGTTTAAATGCGATATTCCCGATGCATCTACAAAACGTGTTGTATGTAAACCCATATTTCTGGCTTCCTGCGTCATCATAGCGCTGAAAATTGACACACTTGGCGCAAGGCGCAAAGCCGCCGCAACAGCCGCATCATTTCCGGAAGAAACAGCAAGACCCAGCATAATTTCACGTAACGTTACAGTTTGCCCTGGTTCTAAAAACATTAAACTAGAACGGCGCGGCTGATTTTGCGCCCAGCTTTCCGCAGTTATCGGCACTAGCTCGTCTAACGAAGCTCTGCCCTCCTCTACCGCTTTCATAACAAGGTGCATGGTCATAAGTTTGGCAAGAGAAGCAGGAGGAATTTCCAAATCAGGATTTTTTGAATAAAGCAGCGCTCCTGTTTGCGCATCTATTAAAACTGCCGCTTTGGAAATAATTTCGGGCGCATATTCAATATACGGAGCCAGTTCCGGCGGCGTGTGAAATATCTGTGCAAAAAGATTTATTGGTAATATAAATATTAATAACCATTTAAAATAATTCATTTTTTAACCACAAACCACACGAACCAACACGAAATAGTAACTGATATACCGCATGATACAATCCTCCAGTAAAAATTCTTCATTAAAATTCCGCTTGTCCCACTGCACGCGGGAAAGGAATCACATCCCTAATATTTGCCATACCGCTTATATACTGTATAAGCCGCTCAAAGCCAAGACCAAATCCTGAATGAGGCACTTTTCCATAACGGCGAAGATCAAGATACCATGAATAATCATCAGGTTTTAATCCCATTTCGTTCATGCGATTTTCCAGCTTTTTTAAATCATCTTCCCGCTGAGAACCGCCGATTATTTCACCCAATCTTGGAACCAGTACATCCATAGCTTGCACTGTTTTACCGTCATCATTTTGTTTCATATAAAATGCTTTTATATCTTTTGGATAATCTGTAACAATTACAGGTGCCTTGGTTACTTTTTCCGTTAAAAATTTTTCATGTTCACTTTGCAAGTCACAACCCCAAAGCGGTTTAAACTCAAATAGATTACTGCTGGATATAGCAGCTTTCTCCAATTCTTTTACAGCGTCTGTATATGTAATATGCGAAAACTTTGCATTAATAACATTTTGAAGATTTTCTATTATTCCTTTTTCGACATAAGAGTCAAAAAATTTTAATTCATCTTCACATTCGTTTAACGCTGCATTAAAAATGTATTTTAAAAAATCTTCGGCTAAAGCCATATTGTCTTCTAAATCAGCAAAAGCAATTTCAGGTTCCACCATCCAAAATTCTGCAAGATGGCGGGTTGTATTGGAATTTTCTGCCCTGAACGTAGGACCAAAAGTATAAACACGCGAAACTGCAGTTGCATAAGTTTCCGCTTCAAGCTGACCGGATACTGTAAGGTATGTTTTTTTTCCAAAAAAATCATTTGAATAATCAATATTTTTATTTTTTTCTTTATTTAAATCAAGAGTTGTTACCTGAAACATTGATCCTGCGCCTTCGCAATCTCCTGCCGTAATAATCGGTGTGTGCAGATAATGAAAATCATTCTCCTGAAAATATTTGTGTATTGCAAAAGATAAACGGCTTCTAAGGCGCGCAACAGCTCCAAACATATTTGTCCTTGGACGCAGGTGAGCTATCTCCCGCAGGAATTCCAGGGAGTGACGTTTTTTTTGCAGCGGATATGCTTGAATGTCAGCTGTTGTTTCAGCAGGAGCATCTCCCAATAAAACAATGGAATTTGCAATAATTTCCACTGCCTGCCCGCTTGCCGGAGATGAAATCAATTTTCCGCTTATTTTAACTGAAGCTCCGGTGCTTACAGCTTCAAGCTGTTCTTCAACCTGTTCACTGAAACCTGTATTTCTGTCAAATGTACATTGAATACCTGCAAAACAAGAACCGTCATAAACTTCAACAAAGACCAGGTTTTTCATGTCTCTCTTTGTTCTTACCCAACCGTAAATTGTTAAATCCTGTGATTGCGGAGATTCTTTAAGAATATATTTTATTAATTTCGGCAGCATGAAGTGATTATATAAATTACCGGGTAAAATGGCTAGTAGAGGCTTTTTACTTTTATCAGCAAATAAAAATTTGACTCTAATTTTGGGTTCTATTATTATGTAAAAGTTATTTAAAACTTATATATTTTCATTTTATCTCCAGTCATACCAGTCATCCCATTCTTTGGTAAAATTTACAGTCTGTCCGCAAACAATTCCACGACCGCCTGTGTAAAGAAAAACCCTGTTTCTATAGCGCATGTCGGCTTCCAAACCTTGAACCCTGCCAAACTGCTGGTTTTCGCTTGTTATTCTTGTCCATGTTCTTGCATCGTCTTTGGAAAGATATACGCCGAATATGTCCTCGTTATTTGCTTTACCGTAAATATAAATATACGGTACGTCGGGACTGTCGCCTTTGCCAAACGCGACATCAATAGCAAATTGCACGCCGTCTACTGTTTCAAAGTTTGTGCAGTTTCTGTCAGTAGAACGCCACAAAGGTTTGTAATCAAAAGGTCTTTGTGAATCTTCGCCGTCGTGCCCGGGTCTTATTGCGATAAAAACATCACCTTCTTTAGCAGGGTTTACTCTTACGTTCGTAAACGGAAGAGCGACAGAATTTATTCCGTCTGGTGCATTTTCGTGCCTTGTATATGTTCTTCTCCATGTCCTGCCGCCATTATCGCTGCGCCAGAACTCTGCCGACATGCCGTTTTTTACCGTAAATAAATAAAAAACATTTCCGTTAATTTTATCCGATACGATATTCTGCGCTGTCCAAAAAGGCATAAGGCGTTCATACATGGCATTCAGATTTGAATCCATAAAAAACTTTGTACCAACTCCCTGCGCAATATTTGCGGAAGCATCATGCCAGGTTTTTCCCATGTCCATGCTGTACCGAACAAAACCGCCTGTCGGTGAATATACTAGATTGTTTGGATTCTTCGATGACATTGCAATCACACCTGCAGATTCAACCCTTCCTAGACCAACTGCTCTTTTCCCCGTATGCGGTATGGAAATTTCATTCCACGTATTACCGCCGTCTGTTGTCGTGCCGAACTTTAAAGCAAAATCCGTATAATAACCAAATTCATGCCAGCCTACATAAACCATATTCTTGGGAAACCAATACGAATAATCCATTCCCGTAATTCCTGTCAACGGAATATTCCATTCAACATTAAAAGTTCCTGCATTGTTAGCTGCAAGACGGCTAGTTGGAACTCTTTTTATATCTCTTATTGAAAATCCGCCCATATCAAGAACTGCCGCATGTAAATCGTGTCCGTCTCTTACGGGAGCGGCTTTTACCGTACTAACGCACAAAATACTCATTCCTTGTGTATGATCATCCCAAACAACTTCTCTTTCTGATGCTGCAAGATTAACAGTTTTTATAACACCAAAACCCGTTCCTGCAAACGCTGTTCTTCCGCTTCTGTCTGCCGGGTCGATTATATATCCGCCTCGCTCAGGGTGACACCAATCATCATTTTGATACGGTATTTTTATCCCGTTGCGCTGAGGTATATTTGTCCAGTTTTGTCCAGAAACATCAGAAAAATAAACAGGATGTTCCTTTGCATTTCCTAGTACTGTAAATCTTCTGCCGTCAGGATTAACAGCAAGACCTGATAAATTCTCTGCGTTAACAACATTAGTAAGCGCATTGGAGTTTCTGGTTCCGCGCAAAATACCGTGCTCAGTTGTTGTTATGAATATGCCGTCTGCATTTACTGCTCCTCGAAGCGGATGGCGAAAATGTCCACTTGGCGATGGTTGCGGCAGCTGCATTTGAACAAATGTCCTGCCTCCGTCTTGAGTTTTGTATACGCCGTTTTCGGATGGATCTTGTACACATAGAAACGCGCCAACATAAAATGTCGATGTTACAGTAACACCATTAATATTGGTTGTTCCGCCATTTTTATCAAAAGCGATAAATGTATAACCAGGTATCGAAGTATTAATAGCTCTTGCGAACTGCGGAATCCCCGAAACTTTTTCCCAGGGGTTATTCGCGATTTTACGCCATAACCCGTCTCTGCGTGAGCCAAAATAAATTACATTACCGTTATTGGGATCAACTGCGATCCGTTCACCTACATCGCTGCGATAATCGTCATTACCGCCCATGTAAACTTTGGCAACATCAGACAAACCTGTAGGCTGCCAACTCTCTCCTGCATTTACACTTTTCCAAATTTCGCCTGCCGCATTTGTTGGATTGCCTGCAAAATATAAAATATTTCCATTAACATGATCTACGGCAAGTCCGTCAACCGAATAAACATTACGATCGTCAAGCCCAAAACTGTCAAGCAGTTGCACCCAACGCTGAGTTCTCCTGTCGTAACGAAAAACTCCGGCAACATCAGACCTTGCGTAAATTTGATACGGAGGAGACGGACACACGACAAGCCCTGTTATCCAGCCCATGCCGTTAAGTTCAACGTCTGTCCATGTCCATTGTGAGTGATGAGTCGCCGTTTGCGCCACAGTCTGCGCTGCCGCAGTTTTATTAATTATAACTCGTTGGCAAGAAGTTAAAAAGATAAAGAGTAAAATAAATATACAATAAAATATTTTTCTCATAAACTGTCTTTAATTTGCAGTTCCAATTAATACTGCAAGACTTAACACAAGCGCTGCATTCCAATAGATCGCATGTTCGTTTGTAGTCCACTCGCGGTCAATATCGATATAACATTTTGACGCAAAGTTTGACATGAAACCGGCTTCGTATTGATTTGCTCCGCCTGCCATAAATCCTTTTGGTATTTCACTTAAACCATTATAGGAAAATATTCCGCTGTAAATATTTTTAACGCTGTTTTCGCCGTGACCTGATACAAATGAAAAAGAAAGCGGATTAACTCCAAGTAAATAATGAATACTGTTTCGCAGAATTTCTATTGATTTTGAAGTATCCCTGTTTAAAAGTTTATTGCAGATATAAAGCTCTACAGGGATACGCACAATTGGTTTACTGGAACCCCAAAAATACGCCCAGTTAACAAGCGCAGATGTCCAAACATTTGAATTATATACATTTAATATACCGGATTCAAAACCCCTGAACCTGTCACCGAAATGGCGCATAACAGCAGCATCAGGATTTTCGCTCATGGCATAATGTATAAAACCTGTTCCAAGTTCTCCGATAGAAACAACCTGATTTGCATTAAACTCTCTTTGATAATTAAACCTTCTGTAATTATCGATAACAAACCTGTTATATTTTTCTTCATTTGTAGCTCTGTACAATGCGGCAGCAGCCAGAAATTTTACTTTTGCGGTATCGGCGGCATCGTAGTAATAAGAGCGCCCTGCTCCATGAACCCATGTATGTTCGTTTGGGTTTCTTTCAAGAAAATTCCATGCACGCACAGCCGCTTGCAGACACCTTGCGGCAAAATCCCTGTGAATTGGAATATCTTTATAAACGATATACGCATGAGCAAAAACACCTGCAGCCCAGGCTGTAGCGTTAGTTGATTTTGTGTTTCCAGCTCCTGTTACGCCGTTTGTATCGATAATATAAATTGTTTCCCCTTCGTAATTTGCAACTTCAAAAAAACTGCCTGTAGTACCGTCTTCGAACTTAAGCATCATGTCCAGTTCCCATTTTACCTCGTCAAGAATATCGGGGGAGCCGTTTCTGGATTCGGGAATATTAAGCTGATTGTCGCGAAACAAAGCCGGGAAGAATTCATACGCAAATAAAAGATCTGTTACAGTAGAAGCTGCCGGAGGAAAGTACTTGCCAAAATCTCCGGCATCGTACCAGCCTCGTGAAACATCAAATGTTGGAGCGTTTGGATCATTCCGCTGTGAATACTTTTTTACTCTTGTATCATTAGGATGAAGATTTCTTCTTGCAAAAATACCCGCGTGTCTTTGTTCAAGATTTATTCCCTGACGCTGAATGTAAAAATATTTCATTGTATCAACAAAAAGATTATTGTAAACATTATTACCGATTGTAAACCTGAAAGAATCGGGTATTTGGGTATTTGCAATCCTTATAAAATATGTTCCCGGTTCATTAAAATCAGAAAAATCCGCTTTAAAAACCATTTCGCCTGATACTGTATCAGCATTTCTGGAGACAGCCTGCAATCTTCCTGTAAACCTGCTCTGTCCGCTTGTATTAACTACATTAAACTCGGTGTTAGCTGACACGTTAAACATCCCCGGGAAAAAGCTGACCAATGCAAACTTATCATGGTTCAATTCATAACCAACCTGATTTACTTTAATAACAGGAAATTGTTTTTCGTTATCAGGAGATTTTATATACATTTCAGAAAGGAAAAACCGCGCAGTGCTTGTAACTGAAAGTTCTATCAATAAAATATTATTTATATTAAATCCCGGTCTATTAATCGCGGTAAATGCTTTTAATGGAATTCTAACAGTTTGCCATGCGGTTGTTAATTGTATATTCTGCGACGCAAGCGATACATTATTGTTTACAACAACACCTCTTGTATCCGAACGCAGGTTTATTGAAAAAGTTTCACCGCCGCTAGCTCCCCTGACATCAAATTCCAAAAAACCGTTTTCATGGTACTGCTCCAAGGAAAAAGCACCCCATCCATGAAGCGGAAACATAATTCCGCAATTGCCGGTTGTGTTAACTCTGTATACCCTTTTATTTCCATTTCTGATACTTCTTTCAAGCGGAAGAGCGCCGTTTTCAAGTTCAACAGCGCCCCATGCCGAGCATGAAAGCGGCGCATTTTTTCCCTGTGTGCGGTATTCGGTAAATTGATGAAACACAGAAATATCTTTCAATTTTACGCCCCCGCTTTGGTTTTGATTATTTCTGCCGCCG
>Ga0123356_10003266_pt1 | contig 17020 bp, 12 predicted proteins | sample TergutEmb28metaG_2_FD_92546 | JGI IMG/M metagenome (GOLD analysis project Ga0123356, IMG submission 92546) | Embiratermes neotenicus P3 segment gut microbial communities from Petit-Saut dam, French Guiana - Emb289 P3 | ecosystem: Host-associated > Arthropoda: Insects > Digestive system > Gut ...
AAAGAACTTAATATAAAAAACACTTTTGCAGAGTTTATAAATGACAGCGATAAAATAAGGAACTATGTGACCATATGAACCTTCTAACACTTCTGCATAACGAACATATAAAATACAGAACAATGATTACCCTCGACTTATTATCCGGACTTCGCAGAGGCGAACTGCTCGGACTCCGTTGGAGCGACATTGATTTCGATAACGAAACAATAACAGTAACACAAACACTAAACTATGCAGCCATGCATGGTGTATATATTGACACACCAAAAACCAGAACCTCAGAACGCCCAATAAAACTCGCCCGCTCTGCATTTGTACTCCTGCAGCAATACAAACAATGGCAAGATGAACAACGCAAAAAATGCGGCGACTATTGGAAACAAACCGACGACCGCATATTCACAGCAGATGACGGTGGAATCATGCACCCGGACACTCTCTCTAAATGGTTCAAAAAATTCATAAAACAAAACAACTTCCCCGATGTCCACCTGCACAGCCTCCGCCACACATACGCAAGCCTAATGATAGCCGACGGCATCCCACTCGTCGTAGTATCAAACAACCTCGGACACGCCCAAGTATCAACTACAGCCGACATTTACTCCCATGTAATAAAATCAGCAGCAGCAAAAGCCGCTGATTCAATCGACAGTAAGTTTTCCGATATAGTGGAAACAGCATCGTCAGTCAATGAAAACGAAATTCTATATAGTCACCAATCCGCCTCTTAAACAAAAACAAAAAACGCAAACAGACGCACTGTGTCAAGAGCAGTGCGTCTGTACTGTGAACGTAGTTCAGCGAAGCCTCTTGTACACCGCACACAAAATTATACTATTTCCCGGCGATTCAGCGCAGCAGCGGTGAATCACCTTACTGACTATATATCTGTTTTACCAAAGAATTAAGCTATTATTAGAAAATCCTGCACAGCTGAACTTTATGCCTTACCTATCCTTCAAGTATTTCTAATATGGGGTTTACTTCTAATTGTGCGATTTCACGCTCTCTTAAATCAACGGCAGTCTTAACATTTTTCATCGTACCTTTATAATGAGGACTGACAAATACGGTTTTACCGTTTTTAAGTTTTCGCCAATGTCCGATTACATACCAAACAAGAGCTTTCCTGTTGATTTTGTTATCCGAAGAACCTTCACCATAAATTAACGTTGCAAACTCATCAGATTTTATAGTATGAGATTTTATATACTTAACCTTATTTTTCTTGGTTGATTTACCTGTTTTTGCATTAAGGTTTAGTTTAACCCTTGATGGTTTTTCGTATATGATTTTTGTCAGAGGGTGCAATAAAGATATTTGCAATCCGTACCATGTTACAAGAATTGGGTAAATGCAGTTAGCGAGAACGTAAGTATGTGTATAGAACTCTTTGTAAGCTGATTTTGTTTCATCAGACATATTCTTATATCCTAATCGTTCCGGAAAACTTAAGTGATTATTTCCCGCAAGTATATAAATTGGTGATATAAATTGACCATCTATATTATAACGAATTACATACCCGATTACTTGCTCTCTTCTTGTTGATATGGAGTAAGAAACAATATCATTATAATCACTATTGATTGCTACCCTATACTTGCACATTTGACCGGGTGCAAGCATTAAACTATCGCTATAATTTCGTTCATCAATATTAATTATACAATCAAGTAACGGAACAGTACCTGCGAAAAGAATATCGGAAGGAATTTGCACATGAGTAGTTACATTTGATGAATCAGTCCATATATCAATAAGCATTTTATCGCTTTCTCTGGTTAAGTGAATTTCATCTGTTGCTTTTGATTTATTGATTTCTATATGACATTTAACATTTTCTTCTTCTGCCATAAATAAAAGAGGATCTGCTTTTAGTTCACTTTCATTTGGAAAATTATGTTTTTTTCTATATTCGTTAATATCCATATGTCATCACATTTCATCTTAAAATGTTTTATTTATTGCCTTCCTGCAATCTTATCCTATTTATAGGTTACAGTCACTTATTGCTTCCTGATTTATAAACCTAAGAGTTTCTTTTTTGCGATTGAAAATTCTTCCTCTGTAATCACACCATTATCAAGTAAATCTTTTAATTTTCGAATTTCATCAGCACTGGATGTAAATACAGTGGTTTGCATCGTATTTCTGGGTTCCGGTAACGCAGGTTCTTCATAGAATGGAGCTTCAAAACTATTAGTCTCTTCAAGAACATTATCTTGCTTTGGAGTAATTATTATTCCCGGTTGATTTTGAATATTGCATATTAATTGCAACACAGAAAGACATTCATGGGCTAACTTATATGCTCTTTTGTATTTTGAACTTCTCTTTTCCACACCGGAAGTATCATCAATAAAAGTTAAATATACAGCAGGATTATTCATATTATTTACAGTAACTTTTATTTTTAAACTTTTACATATATCTCTACTTGTTTTCGTTCCAGTTACTCCGCCAACAATTGCTCCAACTCCACCAAACAGAGCACCACCTATTAACGCAGTCCCTAAACCACCACTAATCTTTGCTTCGCCATCTTCTAATAATTCAAAAGAAACTATACTTGAATATGGATAAAAATCAGAGTTACCCCAAGAACCATAAAACCGACATTGCTTGCTTCTATCATCAAATTCTGCTATCGGCATACCTGAGTTTGATTCAATTTTCTTTGTAGGAACAAAATAAAACCCTGTATTCATTTTAATGTTTGCTTGCTTTTTATGTTCGATAACTGCTGCAAAAATAACAATTAAAAAGATAACTATTCCAATTATTATTGCTGTCCACATCTTTTTCTCCTATGAAGTAATATCATAAAAATATTCATCCAATGTAACACTTGTTCCATCTGAAAATTCAACAGTTATTAGAGTAAATTTCGAACTACTGTATGTTGAATTGTAAAACCCGGTCGTAGTGCGTTTTGTTGATGATGTTGCACCTGCTTTTAAAGGTCCTGTAAACCTAAAGGCGACTTCACTGCTTCTGCTTATTGAACAAACGATTTTATCACCAACAGCATTGTAACAATCCCATTTTACTGAAACATATTTAATTTCTTTATCGGAATTATTTCGAAAACGTACTCTCCATTCAACTCCACCGAGTAAGTCAGTCGAGTATTTCAAATCCCTCAGTGTTACCGGTGACCTCTCTTCAATTCTCAATGAACAAGTTGAAGAAACACCATTTTGGGTTGTTACTGTTACTACTCCACTTCCTCGACTTAATGCAGTTAAAACACCTTTCTCATCTACTGAAGCAAGAGATGATGGTGTAACAGTATATGTTAACTCAGCATTATTTTCTTTAGGTGTGATTATAGTTTTTAATCTATGCGTTTTACCAACCCTTACGTCCACATGATCAGAATCAAACTCAATAATTTTTGGTGCTAATCTTTCTGCTTCTTCACGTTCTTCACGAGCAATTCTTTCTGCTTCTTCACGCTCTTCACGAGCAACCCTTTCTGCAATGCGTTCATCTTCTCTTGCATAAATCTGCTCAATTTCTTTTTCCGTTGCTTCTTCTGCAATAACTTCGTCAAGAAATATAATTAATGTTTCACTGTCTTCCGATATATCATCATCTTCAAAGGGAGTTTTAGAAACCCTACCTATTACTGTCACATAAATACCCGAAATAATTATAGGATCAAGTTCCTTATCTTCTTCACCATTATCATCATCAGTAATAGTTGGTTCAGCACCTTCACCATTATCTGTATCTTGATTTTCTTCTTCGTCTATATGTTCGATGAACTCTATTGGTTGTCTTAATTTTATTATCCCAAGAACTTCACCATCTGTTTTTACTTCAATTTCATTGCCATTGACAAACCCAGTAATCTGGATTCGTTTATCGATATAATCGGAATTTTTTAACCACATCTCAATGTAATCAATTATATGTATGAAATTAGGATCGGGTGTTGGCTCAGGTGTTGGTGCCGGGGTTTGAGTTGTTACAACCCGTTCCGGTGTTGGTGTAGGAGCTGGTTTTTCATTCCTATTATTCATTGCTATAGCAATAGCTACTATAACCACAAAAGCTGCTATCATCCAAAAAATGATAACTGCTCTGATAAATTTACTGGTTTTCTTTGATTTTGTCGGCGAACTTGTAAACTCGTTATTACCTGACTCAGCTACATCGTGATAAATCGTATCGGTCCTAGGCATATTGTTTTCTTCATAATTAATATCTGATTGTTCTTGTGGAGGGTTCGGAACTTCAGTACCCAATAATTGGCTCTTTGCTACATCAAACTCATACTGAGTAATAATACCCTCATCTAATAACTGTTTATATTTATATATTTCATCTGCAATAGATACTTCTTTTTGCTCTTTTCCCATTTATCCGCTCTCTTTCGTAAGTAGAAAAACCACAAAATCTAAGGAACACAAATCCAAAAAAGTTATCATAGATTTATGTGTGTTAATTTTAGTATAAATTATGAATAAATACAACACGTTTTTTTGTTTATATACTTCAAACAATTCAGAAGTATCTTTTCCGCTGATAAAAATTCCAACAAATTCAAAAGCAACTGTTCTAAAATAACATTAAAACAGCTGCTTTTCTTCTTGGAGCTTCTGGTCGGATTCGAACCGACGACTTGCTCATTACGAATGAGCTACTCTGCCAACTGAGTTACAGAAGCTTATTTTCTTCTCCCCTTTTTCTCCCTTTTTTTCAGAAGAGATACGAAAAACGGGGGTTTTTTGCGAAAGACGGCGAAAGGTATGTCATAGAATATCTTGTGTTACCAACGGTTAGCGAGGTTTGCGGAAATCTGCGACGGTTATGCCGTATAATTACGAAAGTATTGCTCTACCGAGTGAGCTACGGAAGCAAGTGTATGGAAATGTCGTAAAATACCATGGTCTTACGAGGGTGTTACGAATGAAATATCGCATCTATGTACTCGCGGAACATTGGTAAGCAGTAAGCTACTTTGCCGTGGCCTACGCTTTCTATAATTCCTTGTTCAATTAAGCGTTTGCGATAAATACCTGCATATTTTGATGTAACATTCATACGTTTTGCGAGATTATTAATATTACTATAATCATTATCTTCCAGCATAGCGGTCAAGAAGAGTATGTCATTATCGGACAGTTCCCGATAAGTGGTTTCAAAAATCATGCGTTCAATATCTTTTTGAGCAAGAATAATCCCTTCCTTTACATCATTAAGTGAAATGATGTTCTTTTCTTGATTTTGCCGCCATATTTGATAGCCGATTAATTGAATCATAAACGGAAACCCTTTTGTACTTTTTATAGCTATTTCAAGAGCTTCATCTTCGATAGTTCGTCCGGCAAGTTCTATTGTTTTCTTCATCGAATAGCGCACTTCACTTTCGTCAATAGCTTCCAAGTGTTGTTGAAATGCTCTTCTGAGAAATGAAACAGAATCTTTTCGCAAAAGAGCGGACACCTTCGGCGGCAAGCCTGCCATTATCAGAGCTACTTCTCTGCGTTCGCGAACGAAGTGTTGGAATGTTGTAACTACTGTCCGTAATTCGTCTACCTTGACATCAATTTCATCAACGGTTATTAAAAGTCCTACATTTTTACTATTCAATTCTTTTATTATAGATGTCATTTCTGACCGCCATGTGGTCTTTCGGTTACTTTGATTCACATTTCGTGAAACCCCAACACCCGCTACGTTGATTGATGTAATATGTGATAATGATTCGGGGGTTAGAAATTCTTTTGCGTTGTCTTTTATTTGAATCAGTATTTCATCAAGCATATTAGAATCGGAATCTACATTTATACTAATCCAACCGTTTGCTGCCGCTTCCTCAGCTATTTTTGCAAGTAAAACAGTTTTGCCCGACCCTCTTGCTCCGACAAATATGGTTGCTCTGTTCGGGTCTCCGGGACCATTGTTGAGACCATTCAATATATCACGTATTATTTTATCTCTTCCCGCTAATTGCAACGGGATACTCCCAAACGTCGGAGTAAAGGGATTATTAAGAAACTCTTTCATATTCCGCAAACTCCTTTAGATATTTTAGTTATTTTTAGAATGTTTTAGTTTTTTTTAGAACTTTTTAGTTTCTTTTAGATATTGACATTATAACATATATAAATAGTATATCCAAGATGGATTGCATTGTCAATTTATATGGATTTATGGTATTATTGGCTTAATAATGCTGTTTGGGGTGATGGTTTTGGATAAATGTGCTGTTTGTGTTGAAGATATGCGTGTTTCCGCTTTGTTTAAAGCGGGGCATTCTGTTGCTTGGGGTTTTCTTGAAAAGCTTGAGTGGCCGTGGGAAGCGCTTAATTTTATTGCAGATTATGTTGTCAGGATTAGCAGTGAGCTTGATGAAGCCGAATATGAGAAAAAAGCGGATAATGTGTGGGTTCATAAAACGGCGGTAATTGCGCCGACTGCGTATATCGGGGGTAATGTTATTATCGGGCCAGAAGCCGAAGTGCGCCACTGTGCTTTTATCAGAGAAAATGCAATTATAGGCAAGAATGTTGTTATCGGTAATTCCACCGAGTTAAAAAACGTTATATTATTCGATAAAGTCCAAGTCCCGCACTACAACTATGTGGGCGATTCCATTCTCGGGTACAAGTCGCATTTCGGTGCCGGTGTCATTACTTCAAACGTAAAGAGTGACAGCTCGCTTATATCGGTTAAATGCGATAAAGAGAAAATTGAAACCGGCAGGAAAAAGTTTGGTGCAATTGTCGGTGACAATGTTGAAATAGGCTGCAATGCAGTGCTTAATCCCGGTACGGTTATCGGTGCAAACGCAACTGTTTATCCCCTGTCCATGGTAAGAGGTTTTATTCCGGCAAACAGTATATATAAAAAGCAGGGTGAAATCGTTGAAAAACATTGACGATTTTTCCATAAAAAGGTAATATATAAATGAGTATTGTTTCACAAGTGAATCATTTGGACAAGCAAAAACTTATCTGTTTTGATTCAAACAGACTGTCACATGCATATATAACAACCTGCTCTTTTGCCGATACGCTTGCAACGGCAGTCGTTTGCAGTGAACGAAGCGGTAAAAGACCGTGCTATAAATGTGCCGACTGCAATAAAGCATCACGTAATATACACCCCGATATTATCGGGCTTGGCAAACTCGAAGACAAACTGATAATCACGGTTGATCAAATAAGAAAACTAAAAAAAGACGTATACATACTCCCTAACGATTCAACGCAAAAAGCATATATCATAAAAAACGCGGACTCAATGAACATAAATGCACAAAACGCCATCTTGCAAATCTTGGAAGAACCGCCGGCACATGTTGTATTTATCCTGTGCGCCGAAAATACCTCCGCTCTGCTGCCGACTGTCCGCTCCCGTTGTATGGACCTTAAAAATCAAGGCTATGATAAACCCGCAGATGAAGATGACATTAATGATAGTTCAATAAATCAAAATGAGCTTGTCAAAAACTTCATAGAAGCAATAAACGGCGATAATGTTAAACTCATGCAGTGCATGTTCAAAATAGACAAACTCGACAGACAGTCATTAAACAACTTCATCGAAAAAGCCCGTGAGCAGGTAATTCTTAAGCTCAAAGAAAATATAACCAAAAACACACCAAATAAAAACAAGGCATTTATCACTGCCGAAGAAACCTTGTCAAAAACAAAGGAAATGATGGATTTAAACGTAAGCGCAGGTCATATAGCGGGATTTATATGCGCATCGTTGTTATAAAAGTTATTATAAGAAATGTTACTGTAAGAAATGAGGATATATCTTGACGGAAATTATTAGCGTTCGATTTAACGAAAGAGGTAAGTCATATTTTTTTGATCCCTCCGGGCTGACAATACAAAAAGGCGAAATGGTGGTTGTCGAAACTGCAAAAGGACTTGAATACGGCGAATGTGTAAGAAGCAATTATCATGTTGAAGATGAAATTGTGATACAACCTCTCCGCCCTGTTATTCGCATTGCAACCGAAGCGGATGAAAGAAGTGCCGCCGCAGGTAAGGAAAAAGAGCAGGAAGCCTTCGATTACTGCAGAGAAAAAATCACCGATTTAAATCTCGAGATGAAACTTGTCAGTGTTGAGTACGGGTTTGAAGGAAATAAAATCCTGTTTTTCTTCACATCCGACGGACGGGTTGACTTCAGAGAACTTGTAAAGGACCTTGCCGGAAAATTCAGAGCACGTATTGAGCTTCGCCAAATCGGAGTTAGAGATGAGGCAAAAATGCTTGGAGGGCTCGGGGTTTGCGGAAAGCAGTTTTGCTGCTCCCAATTTTTGCATGAATTTCACCCCGTGTCGATCAAGATGGCAAAAACACAAGGATTATCCCTTAATCCGACAAAAATATCGGGTACATGCGGGCGCTTGATGTGCTGCCTCAAATATGAAGAAGTCGCATATGAAGACCTTGTAAAAAAAGCTCCGAAAATCGGCGCATTTGTTGAAACCCCGTACGGCAAGGGTTCCGTTATCAACATAAACCTGTTGCGCGGACTTGCAAAAGTCAGGTTGGAAGACGGAAACGATACCACACTAAAAGCACTGACGTTTGACGAACTTGACGTCCTCGGCGGAAAAGGACGCAGAGCAGAATACATCTCGGCAAGAGATGAAGGCAGGCTTGAAGAAGCCGGCTTTACACCCTCTCCCCCTCCCAATACCGCAAGAGTATTGGAAAATACCCATGTGCCAAAAGATTTCGAAAATTATCCGATACCCGGTGAGGGTTACCCGAATGTAACACCGCATGAACACAACAGAGAAGAAAAAAAGCAACAACCGTTCAAGAAACACAAACCGGGCAATAAAGATAACAATTTTAAAGAAAAACCTCACGGTCACAAAAACGAATCATCAACAGATCTCGGAACACCTTCACACCCTGCACCGCTCGAAGGCGCAAAGAAAAAGAAACCTCACTACAAACGCAAGAAAAACAAGAACAAAAGTAAGTAAACAAGGAAGGTGACTATAAGATGTTTGCCGGGCGTAATAATGAACTTTTAAAGCTTGACGGTTATTATGCAAGCGGTAAATTCGAGTGTGTTATTTTACACGGGCGTCTGCGAACAGGCAAAACGTCACTTCTGCGCGAGTTTATGAAAAAAAAGAACTGCATTTATTTTGCGGCTCAGGAAACAAGCGAACAGGAAAACCTTGAATCTCTTGTCAAAACCGTTGATGCTTTTCCAAACACACTTGATGACGAAGCCGGCTTAAAAAACTATTATGAAGAAGTTTTCAACAGGCTTGACAGGCTCTCAAAAAATGAACGTCTTGTCTTTATAATCGATGATTACCAGTTTCTTGTCGCATCAAACAAAAAAATCTCCGAACTCATTTGCAGACACATCAGTCAAAAATTTTCAAGCGGACAACTCATGATTATTATATGCGGCTCTTCCGAAGCTGTTATGGAAAACGAAACACTTGGATACGCATCTAAGTTTCACGGACATCGCACGGCGCAAATAAAACTCGAACCTATGACATTTTTTGAAGCAAAGCGTCAGTTTGGCGGCTTTTCAGCATTTGATATTGCCGTAATCTACGGAATAACAGGCGGAATCCCCAAGTATCTAAGCTTAATGAGTCCCGAAAAAACAATTGAAGAAAATATCAAAAACACGTTTTTTAACCCCTCCTCTCCGCTTTTTGAAGAACCGGCAAACTTTCTGCGCCGCGAAGTGCGCGATCTTGCTTATTACAATGCCGTTTTAAAAGCAATAGCCGGCGGATTTAACAAAAACTCGGAAATCGCCGCAAAAGTAGGATTGGAAACAAGTGCATGCACGGCGTATTTAAGAAATCTCATATCCTTCGGTTTGGTCGGTAAATACACTCCCGTAACGGAAAAAGCAGGCAAAAAAACCATTTATGAAATAGAAGACAGTATGTTCAGGTTTTGGTACCGTTTTATACCTGATAACATGTCCCTCATCAAAAGCGGAATGGTTGATAAAATATGGCGCAGCGTCGCGAAGGGCATACCGTCATTTATGAGCAAGGTCTTTGAAGATATTTGCCGTCAGTGGGTGCAGCAGCGAAACTTAACCGGTAACATGCCTGTCAGATTCGCTGAGGTCGGACGTTGGTGGGGATATAATCCGGTTACAAAAAACGACACCTTCATTCCTATAGTCGCTTATTCCGATGATAATCACGCCTTTTTCGGCGATGCAATATGGTCTGACGAGCCGACAGGTTCCGAAGCACTCAGGTCTCTTGAAGAAAGAAGCAGGCTGTTCCGTTATCCGAACAGGCATTTTTACCTTTTCTCACGTTCGGGATTTACAAATGAATGCGCAGAGCTTGCCGGGCAATATAACGCAAATCTTGTGGTATTTGAATAACCAATATTTGAGTAACCAATATTTGAATAAATAAAATTTAAATAAACAAAAGGATAAAACATGAAAATTCTCGCATTGGATGACAGTGAATCGGCATTAAAACTTCTTGTCGGCGCTATTAAAAAAGCAAGTCCCGAATCGGAGATTACTGCTTTTATTAAGCCCTCCGAGCTCATTTCATATGCAAAAAACAATACCGGCGATGTTGCATTTTTGGATATCCAGATGTGGGGTATCAGCGGGCTTGCCGTTGCAAAAAAGCTCAAAGAATTAAGTTCGAAAATGAATATCATATTTGTGACAGCTTTTTCCGAATACGCAAGCGCGGCATTTGACCTTTATCCAAGCGGTTATGTTTTAAAACCCGTAACAGTTGACGCAATTAAACGTGAGCTGATTAATCTCAGACACCCGATTGACAGTAAAGGCGGCGCTTTGCTGTTTGCCCAAACATTCGGTAATTTTGAAGTATTCTCATACGGTGTACCCATTAAATTTTCTTACAGTAAAACAAAAGAACTTTTTGCGTATTTAATTGACCGCAACGGAGCAAGCGCAAACATGAACGAGCTTTGCGCAGTCCTTTGGGAAAACGAAAATGACTCACCAAACTTAAAAGCTTATTTACGAAAGCTGATAAGAGACTTAATTATGGCATTAACCGAAATAGGTGCCAATGACAGTATAATAAAACACTATAACAGCATTGCCGTTGTTCCCGATAAAATTATCTGCGACAGCTATGAGTTCGCCAAAGGCAATCCGACCTTTGTAAACACCTACTCGGGGCAGTACATGACTCAATACAGCTGGGCAGAGAACTCCACCGGTTTTTTTGAAGGATAGAAGCAGCTTGAAAAGAGGATCTATATGAGCATCAGAAGAAAAATACTGGTACCGATGGTAATTTTAACTATTGTTGCGTGCACGGCAGTGCTTGTGACATCAATATTGCTTTTTACCAATGAACTTGAAAATACCATACTCGAAAAGGCGGAAATTGCCGAAAGATTTGTTTTAAATGAAATCGAAAGTTTAAAAAACAACTCAAGAATGGCTGCCTCAAGCCTTTCAAAAAACCCCGATCTTATTAACGCTATGATGAACGACGACAGAGACAGAGTAGCCGAAATTGCCATCGAATACAGCATAGCATCCCGAATTGACTACAGCACGGTTTCCACTGCAGATGGTTATGTCTATATCAGAACACATGAACTTGCCAATCACGGTGATAATATCGCCCATCTGACTCATATAAAAGCCGCTCTTGCGGGAGATACAGAAGCACATATTATTCAAGGAGTAACAATAAAACTCGGCATCTCGGCAGCCTCTCCCGTATATGGTCCGGATGGTAATATTATCGGAGTTGTCTCACTCGGTTACAGATTAGACACAAACCATATTGCTCTTGACGCAAAATTCCATACAGGGTGTGAAATCGCTTTTTTCAAAGGTGATGAGCGTGTTTCATCAAGCCTTGTCAATGATGACGGTACATATACTTTGGGAATAACAGCTCCGGAAAGCATCAGCAGTATTGTACTTGAAGGAGATATATATGTAAATATCGTTGAAATCGAAGGAAAGGAAATCCTGATTAAAGCTATTCCCCTGCACGGTGCAAACGAGATTGTAGGGATGGCTTTCATCGGACAATATACTGCCGAAGATAACGCAAAAGTAAGCATGTTTATACTGACAGGTACTCTTATTACTCTTGGTGTTCTTGTTATTTGCTTATTTATTGCCATGTATATATCTCAGGTGATAAATAAAAGGCTTGACAGCGCAAGAGATAAAGTAAACGAAGCAAATGAACGTGCGGCACTGATGCTCGATACATCCCCGCTCTGTGCACAGATATGGGACAGACAGTTAAATACTGTGGACTGTAACGAGGCTGCCGTAAGACTGTACGGATTTAGAGACAAGCAGGACTATATCAACAGATTTATTACAAGCTGTTCTCCTGAATTTCAACCCGACGGCCAACGCTCCGATGAAAAAGCCGTAGCCCTTGTAAATAAAGCATTTGATGAAGGTTATTGTGTTTTCAGCTGGATGCATAAGATGCCCGACGATGACATTCTTATCCCTGCCGAAGTGACACTTGTCCGCGGAAAGTACGGCAGTGATGATGTCGTATTCGGATATACGCGTGACCTGCGCAGCTATCATGCGATGATGCAGGAAATGAACGAAGCAAACGAACGTGCAATGCTGATGCTGGATTCATCGCCGCTCTGCACGCAAATATGGGACAGACAGCTCAACACTATTGACTGTAATGAAGCCGCAGTCAGATTATATGGCTTTAAAGATAAAATGGAATATACTAAAAGATTCATTACAAGCTGTTCACCGGAATTTCAACCCGACGGCCAGCGATCCGATGAAAAAGCCGTAGCCCTTGTAAATCAAGCATTTGAAGAAGGTTATGTGAATGTTGAATGGATGCATAAGATGCCTGACGAAGACATTCTTATGCCTGCCGAAGTGACACTGGTCAGCGGAAAATACGGCGGTGAAGATGTTGTCATCGGATATACAAGAGATCTCAGAGACCATAAAGCATATCTCGAACAGCTTGAAAAAACGCAGGAAACACGCCTTGCAAAAGAAGCTGCGGAAGCGGCAAACGTAACAAAATCACTTTTCCTTGCCAACATGAGTCATGAAATAAGAACACCCATGAACAGTATCATTGGCTTTTCGGAGCTTGCCCGGGCGGATAAAATCCCCGAAAAAACAAGAAACTATCTTGAAAGCATCAACGAAAGCGCAGAGTGGCTTCTTAATATAATAAATGATATACTCGACATTTCAAAAATCGAGTCCGGAAGCATAACACTTGAAAAAATTCCTTTTGATCTGCATGATATATTTAAGCGCTGCCAAAACGCAATTCAACCCAAAGCCGAAGAAAAACAAGTTGTGCTGTATTGTTATGCCGAACCGAATCTCGGCAAAAAACTGCTCGGAGATCCGACAAGATTGCGCCAGGTGCTTACAAACCTGCTTTCAAATGCAATTAAATTTACAAATATCGGCACTGTCAAACTTTTGGCAACAATCACCAAGTCGGAAGAAAACTACGTGTCCATTCTGTTTGAAGTTAAAGACAGCGGTATAGGAATGACTCCCGCACAAATCGCAACCATATTTAATCCCTTTACTCAAGCCGACGACAGTGTCACACGCAAGTATGGCGGCACAGGACTCGGGCTTGCAATATCCAAAAGTGTCGTCGAGCTTATGGGAGGCAGTATAGGTATCGACAGCGCCGTAAAAGTCGGAAGCAGGTTCTTCTTCGAGCTTACATTCGAAATAGTGGATGATGATTTTGAATATTCACAGGTGATCGATTCCGGCGAAGATATGGAAATGCCGACATTTAAAGGTGAGGTTTTGATTTTTGAAGACAATAAACTAAACCAGCTTGTTATTTGCGACCACCTTGAAAGAGTCGGTTTAAAAACGGTTGTTGCCGGTAACGGACAAGAAGGCGTTGCCATAGTTGAACAGCGTGTCAAAAATAAGGAAAAACCGTTTGACTTGATTTTTATGGACATCCATATGCCTGTAATGGACGGCCTGGATGCCGCATTAAGGTTGAAAAAGTTGGGATTAAATACACCCATTATCGCACTGACCGCAAATGTAATGTCCCACGATCTGGCACTGTATAAAGAAAACGGAATGGTCGACTGTGTCGGGAAACCTTTCACAACACGCGAAATATGGAAATGCCTTATTAAGTATCTTAAAGTTGAAGAATTTACCGAAATAAATGAAGATGAACAATCCGAGCATGAATCAAAGATGCAAATCAAATTGAAAACAAGGTTTGCTTCATCAAACCAGGATGCATTCGAGAAATTTTCAAACGCTCTGAGCAATAATGACATAAAAACAGCATTCAGAATCGCCCATACACTTAAAAGCGGTGCAGGACAAATCAAGAAAAAAGACTTGCAAACAATAGCGGGAGAAGCTGAAAACCTGCTGAAAAACAACGAAAACCGTCTCACCGCCGAAGTGATAAAAGCTTTTAAAGATGAACTGAGTTCTGTTTTAAATGAACTAAAACCATTACTTGAAGCAGAAGATGAAGAGTCACCGGTCGTAGCCGATTTTGACATCGATGAATTACATGAACTGATAAATGAACTCGAACCTCTGCTTAAAAGCAAAAGCACCAGAGCATTATTACTCATCGAAAAAATCTGCAAATTCCCCGGAACCAAAGAACTCACAGCCCACATATCCGACTACAACTTCAAGCTCGCTTCAGCAGCACTGATAAAACTAAAAGAAGAGCTGTTATAATTTATGAAAACAAACAAAAACAAAATAAGCATAAGATTTTCCCTTGTTTATACACTGTTCTTTTTGTCATCAACATTTATGTTGTTTGTTGCAGTGGTTTTTTCTGTTTATATAAACGGTATGGAAAGAGAAACTGTTGACAGTATTCAAAACCATTTATTAGCTTCAGCTCAATACGCTTCGGTTTACCTTACGGTAGACGAACTGGATCTTTTCCATACGGCAGATGATATGGAAAGACCCGAATGGGACGAAATACGTTCAAGATTACAACAGTTTGCCGATAAAACCCGTGTACTCTATGTGTATTACTGGCGTTATACCGGGGACGGTCAAATTCAATATATTATCGACAACGACGAAGACGAAGAATATATGGTGACACCCGAACTCTTTTTTGCACTGGAAGATGACCCCTTTACCGCCGAAGCCGTTAAAAGAATTACTGTCGGGGAAAGCTGGGTAACAGATTTGGGTGTTTATACCGACTCATGGGACGCTCTTCTTTCCGCCGCAGTTCCCGTATTCAACGATGATGGTACGGTTTATTGTGCGGCAGGTGTCGATATAAGTGATGAAGTTCTTGTCACAATGCGAAATAACATAAGAATCATGAGATTTATTTTGGTATTTTCTTTGCTTGTTTCGATTCTGTCGGGATTTCTCGGTATGCGCTCTTACAACAAGAAAGCAATACAAAGTGCCAGCGCAAGTTTATCAAAAAGTCAGTTCCTTTCATCAATGAGCCACGAGATACGCACCCCCATGAACGCTATAATAGGTATGACACTAATTGGAAAAAAATCGCAGGACTTGGACGAAAAAGACCGTGCTTTCAATAAAATAGAAAATGCATCCACTCATTTACTCGGTGTTATCAATGACGTGCTCGATATTGCAAAAATAGAAGCGAACAAGCTCGAACTCTCACCTGTGGAATACAATTTTGAAAAAATGCTGCAGAAAGTGATCACAGTCGTGAGCTATCGCGCAGAAGAAAAGAAACAATTATTGACTATTAATATTGATAACACTGTTCCTGAGTTTATTATAGGAGACGACCAGCATCTTGCGCAAGCGATAACCAACCTGCTATCCAATGCGATTAAATTTACACCGGAAGGCGGTAAAATAGAAGTATCAGCCTCTATGATCGACGAAACCGAAGATGAGTGCTGGCTGCATATCGAAGTAGCAGATAACGGCATAGGTATATCTCCCGAACAACAGCAAAAACTGTTCAAAATGTATGAGCAGGCTGAAAGCAGTACAAGCCGCAAGTTCGGCGGTACCGGGCTCGGTCTTGCAATTTCAAAACGTATTATCGAACTTATGGACGGCAACATATGGGTCGAATCGGAGCTTGGCAAAGGTGCACGTTTTATCTTTAACATCAAAGCTATGCGCAGTAAAAAAGGAAGTGCTTACATAAGTGAACACCTCGAAGAGTCAGCAGCACCGTCCGATGATTCTGCAAATACGGACGGAAGATTTTCCGGAAAGAGGATGCTTATTGTCGAGGACGTAGATATCAATAGAGAGATTATTTTAGCGCTCTTGGAACAAACCGGTTTTATCTTTGACAACGCCGGTAACGGTGAAGAAGCTGTAAGCAAGGTAAAATCAGCGACTTTAAAGTATGATATTATTTTAATGGATATTCAGATGCCTGTAATGGACGGGTATGAAGCAACCCGGCAAATACGTACTCTGCCTTCGTGTAACAGTGATGAGCTTCCTATTATTGCAATGACGGCCAATGTTTTTAAGGACGATATTGAAAAGTGCCTTGAAGTCGGCATGAACGCCCATCTCAGCAAACCGGTCGATATCGAAAAACTACTCAATGTGTTGAGTGATTATCTGCTAAAGCTGTAAATAATATTTGAGCGGTTAACTATTTCTCCCGCTGTTCTTTCAACAAATCGCGGATTTCTGTTAACAACAGTTCTTCTGCAGATGGTTCGGGAGGCGGCGGGGGTTCTTCTTCCTGTTCTTTTTTGTGATGAAAAGCGTTGATTGCTTTTACAAACAGGAATACTACAAAAGCCACTATAAAAAAGCTGATTACTGCGTTTAGGAAATTGCCGATTGCCAGTATGCCGGGTTCGGCGTTGCCGTAAAGGTGCGGCAGCGTTATGGTCCAGTCGGAAAAATCAACACCTATTAAGATGCCGAGAAGCGGTGTTGCAATATGTGAAACTATTGACGTGACCAAAAGCGTAAACGCTCCGCCGACTATCATACCGATAGCCATATCCAGCATGTTTCCTTTTACCGCAAAGGTGCGAAACTCATGGAAAAATGC